>Ga0209067_10000404_pt1 | contig 28005 bp, 26 predicted proteins | sample ColStrG_CSR_2013_FD_187199 | JGI IMG/M metagenome (GOLD analysis project Ga0209067, IMG submission 187199) | Freshwater sediment microbial communities in response to fracking from Pennsylvania, USA - Cold Stream Run_MetaG_CSR_2013 (SPAdes)... | ecosystem: Environmental > Aquatic > Freshwater >... | reverse complement strand
GGCTTAATATGCCCTTTCAGGTAAATCCCATAAGGGATTTCCTTTACAAAAACGATGAAAATCTTTGGGAAGTAATTTTTTCAATTGTGTAACAAACATGAAGTAATAATCGTAAAAAATAACTTTTGAGAATTTTATTTAACCAAAAATAATATATTTAAAGCGAGAGACTATGAAAAAATGGATAATTCTATTTTCAATCAGCATCAGTATAGTTTTATTCCAGTTTTGCTCTAAGAAAGCAAGCGATATAGCTCCTTCCACCACCAATTCAGGCGGTACCACCACCACGACCACCACCACCACAACCTCAACCAGTCCTTTATTACCCACTACTCCTTATAATTATCAACCTGCTTATCCCTCTTTTATTCAAACCTCTTTGTCCGCAAACGATAATACCCCTACCAATAATCCTATCACGAACGATGGGGCAACGTTGGGCCGTGTATTATTCTATGATACCCAGTTAAGTGCCAATAATACAGTGAGTTGTGGAAGCTGCCATCAGCAAAAATTATCCTTTGAAGATACCCTCCCTTTAAGCAAGGGCTTTGCAGGAGGATTTACCGCAAGAAATACCATGGCCATTCTAAATATCCGTTTTTTTAAAAGCGGTAAAATGTTCTGGGATTTGCGTGCCCCTTCCGTGGAGGAACAGGCTCTTCAACCCATTCAAAATCATACCGAAATGGGTTTAACCTTAAGTTTATTGGAATCTAAGGTAAAGGCAGAGAGTTTCTACCCAGCTCTATTTCAAAAAGCCTTTGGAAGTACCACTATAGATAGTGTTCTTATCGCCAAAGCCCTGGCACAATTTGAAAGGAGTATAGTTACCTACCAATCAAGGTATGATAGTGTGAAACAAGGATTGGCCAATTTTACTAGCCAGGAAGCGGCCGGAGAAACTTTCTTTATTACCTCACAAAACGCTGGAGCCGGCACAGTACCCCTTTCCTGCAGTAGTTGCCATACCCCGCCTATGTTCTTAAACAGTGGTGCACCCCCATTTGGATTGGCCGATGCCACCGATTCCGGAATTAATGGAACCGGATTCTTCAAGTCTGGATCCCTTCGAAATATTGCTATCCGAAAAGCTCTATTTCATAATGGTTCGGTGCATGATATAAAAACCATGTTAACCAGTGGTACAGCGGGTACCGGGTCCAAACCTATTCCGGCCCATAGTATTTCTGCCGCCAATGTGCAAAATGTATTGGCCTTTTTAAATACCCTCACCGATAATACCATTCTTACCGATCCAAAGTTCTCGAATCCATTTAAGCAATAATTTAGCCCGAAGCTATTAAACCTCTAAATCACTGAGCTTTAAATATCCCAAATGAAAAGGATCCTCTGCAAGATCCTTTTCTGGTTTAAGGACTATGGAAAATTGCTTTTTCCATTCCGGATTTAGTAAATCTTCAATTTCATATACATCATCTACTTCAATCCCATATTGATCATCGATATGCGAGAGGGCACCATTAAATTGATTTTGACGAAAGAATACGGTATCCCGGGCTAATTTCCCCGCTTCGGCCTTGTTTTCCTGAACCGTCAGAACCAAGTAATGTTGCTCCTCAAACTTATTTTCCTGGTAACCTCCCAGATTGATCAGGAATAGTTTTTTGTTCTTTTCGGAACCGGCCATCTCCTGCCCATTTCCTCGGGGAACCACCTTAATGCTATATCCATCGACAGAATGAATCTCTCTCCAGGCATCGATATGGATTCTGGGAGCCTCTGGCCAGAAGGCTTTAAATTTTGGCGCTAATTCCCCTAAAGATTTCCCGATACCCAGGAAGATATCATGTTGTTCGGTATGTCTTCCCGGGGGTTTACACCCAAGAAGAACCAGGTAAAGATTATTGGATTCGTGCATATAGCGGTTAGGATCTAGGTGATTTTATTGGCAATTTCTACAATAAGGTAAAAATGACCCCATGGAATAGGAGGAGTATATCCTGGTTTATAATTAAAAGAGGAGAAATTTGCATTGGATACGGTTTTCCAGCATAAAGATATTTTCCGGTACTAAACTAAAAGGGGTACATTGGATATAAGTACCATTTTTACCCCTATAGAATAATAAAGGGAAGACTAATAGCGCCAGGAAACCAGATCAACCCCTTTTGGCGATCTCGTCTTCACCTCTTCGGCCCATTTCCTTATATACATTTGATGATATCGTAACCGGCTAATATAGTTGGGCTGGGTATGGTCCCCATTCCAACAATGTTCGGCCCGGTCTCCATAATCGACCTGGCAATCACATGGAGGTCCGGATAATTTCTTTAACACTTCTTCGGCGGAATAAACCGCATTGTTCAAATAATAGGTATCCATATCGCCCACATAGATATGAATCTTCCCGGAAAGCAAATTCCCAATTTTAGGCCAATCTCTTTGAATAATATGGGTAAGATCATAATGGTCTCGCCAGTAATTGGCTACCGTAGAATCAATCGCCCCGGTATACTTATCAAAAATCCTTTTTGGATATCCATCCTCACCCATGGGAGAAAATACCGCTTCCCAAATATCAAATTGATCTCCACTTCTACTTCTATTACCAAGGGCTAATTCCCTTTGATTCATATCTTTAATAAAGGTATTCACATGACCTAAATAATCCCGTTCTCCTGGACGAGGAATTTTTCTGAAATCTGATTCCAGGAAATAGGCATTCTTATCTTTATAGATATTGATATTGGTATAATGATGAAAATCGACCGGATCGGGACATGCGGCATAACATCCATTATATTGCTCCGGGTAAAATACCTGAACGGCCAGGGCTTCCCAACCTCCTGTTGAACCCCCATAGGTAAATCTTGACCAACCTTTCCCAATACCCCGGAATCGTTTTTCAATTTCCGGAATTAATTCATACGTAATCGCATCGCCATAAGGACCTAAGTTTTCAGAATTGACGGCATAGGAATCATCATAATAAGGATTGGCATGCTCTATTTCAATGGCCAGGACCCTTGGAAAATCAGGCCCTGTCCATTGCTTATAAAAATCATACGCTTCTTTTTCTACAATCCGGTTATACCCACTAATGCGAAAACGGGTACTCGTATCTGGCACCAAATTAGGATTGGGAGGTATGGTACGGAAACCATCAAAATCCGGTGGAAAATGACCATGAAATATGGCCAGTGGATAATGGACCTTTGGATGATCGTCAAAACCCTGTGGCAATAGAATATGAGCCCCTATATACATAGGTCTTCCCCAAAATTCGGTCAATAATTTACTTTGAATCTTAATATGTTTAATATAGGGGGTATCCTTAGGCTCCTCGATTGGGGAAATAACCTGATCCAGCTTCAATTCGGTTTCTAAAGTTTGATTGGGGTCAAAATTTATTCGGATGGGGGTAGAATAGAGATTTCCGGGCGCCATATTCCAATGCTGCCCCTCTCCCCGGTCCATTGGCAAATCGACCGTATGACCATTTTTCAAATGGAAGGTTTCATATTTATGAAATACCGCCTGAACATAATAATAGCCAGGAGGAATATCCTTTACTCTTTCTAATGGGTATCCGAAGGCTTGCTGGTCCAGTATTTGAAAATCACCAGGTTTCCAAGACTGAATGTCCTGCCCAAATAATAATTGGGAATTTTGCGCATCATTGATTTGAAACCTTGGCTCCTGGGTATTGGTTTTAGAAAACAAAAGAATTAAGCGCCCCTTTAATTCAGGCTGATTCAAAGAGGTAGCCATTCGAACCTTAAAAGTCTGGGCATTTACAAAGAAAGCCCATAAAGAAAAACCAATAAGAAGACAAATACGGTTCATAAACATCAAAATTTTAGACTACAATTCCTTTACCCGAATATTTTTGAAATGAACCTCTTCTCCATGATTCTGCAATGCTATATAGCCCGTTTTAGCCAAACCAAAATTCGGATATACCGAAAATTTACTAGCCGCCAGCTCTTTTTTCCATTGTGGGGATTCCAGGGTGTATTCTACCACCTTTTTTCCGTTTAACCAATGTTCCACATGCTTATGGTTCACCACTACTTTGGCATGATTCCACATACCTAATGGTTTTAATACCTTAAACTTTGGGGCATCCATATCATAATTGGCACCGGTAAGACAAATATCCTTTTGTCCATGTTGTAAATAATATCCATCATCAAGAATTTGATATTCAGGTGCATTATGCCAGCTTTCTTCACCTTTTACTTCAACAACATGATATAGGATACCGGAATTCCCTTCCGGAGTGCATTTAAAATCTGCCTCAAAAACAAAGTTCTCAAACTGCTTTTTGGTAATAAGATCGGTTTGCCCTTCGGTGGTATTTTTTGATTTGGTAATAATTAATTCCCCTCCTTCCACCTTCCAGGAATCGGAAGGAAATGCATCCTTATTATATCCTCTCCAGGCACTAGTATTTTTACCATCAAAGAGAATGGTCCATTCGGACTTCTGAATATTACCTAAACCTTTACTTGATATAGTATTGGTTTTATTATTAGTAGTAAATAAATTAAAGAATAGAATTAAAAATATACTTAGGTAGTTATACATTTTAGAAAGGTTTTGATTACGAGTGAATAGTCATTAATTTTTCAGGATCCCAATTCAGGATTTTATTTTCATTATAACTTTGATTACATAATAAGGCAGGTGCGGCGGCCCGGAATCCAAATACTGAATCCTCTACCTTTTGTTTACCAGAACGAATGGAATCATAAAAATTCTGGTGATGGTAATGATGGGCTCCCAAATACCCATCCTCTGCCCTAAAAATACGATCGCCGGATTCATTCATAACGGGGTTATGTTGCGAAGGTCCCTGGTTTCCCGAAACATTCTTATCGAAAGCATCCATAGGACCTGAGATCCTGTTCAATTTCAAGGTAATATCGTCCCAACCAATATCCATGGAACCCTTACTTCCCACTAATTTCAAATAGGTATTTCCCGAAGTACCGTCCACAAAATTGCATCTAAGGGAGAGATTAAAGGCCGGATGCTCCGGACATTGAGGATAGTCAAACATGCCTAGCATAATATCCGGCACCTCTCTTCCATCTTTCCAATAACGCAACCCCCCGGTGGCTACAATTTTAGTAGGCCCTTTAGAACCCGTTATATAATGAAGACTGGAAAATAAATGAACAAATAAATCGCCACAAACCCCTGTACCATAATCACGGTAATTTCTCCATCGGAAGAATCGAATTGGGTCGAATGGAATCGATGGATTTTTACCTAAAAAGCGTACCCAATCTACGGTTCTTTCCGATGCATCGGCAGGAATGGGATATTGCCAGGCCCCTGTGGGACTATTTCTGGCCCAAAAACCTTCAGCATAATTCAGTTCCCCAATAATTCCGGAGGCTAATAATTCTTTGGCCTTCTGATTACCCACCGAACTTAAACCTTGAGAGCCTACCTGGTAAATTTTATTATACCTGGCCTGGGCTTCTACTACAGATTTTCCCTCGGTTATATCATGAACCATGGGCTTTTCGCAATACACATGCTTTCCTGCCTTCATGGCATCGATGGAAATCTGTTTATGCCAATGATCGGGCGTGGCCACAATAACCGCATCAATATCCGACCGGCTAAGCACCTCCTCATAGGCTTTTGTAGTGAAAATTCCCGGACGTTTGGCCTTTGCGGCCTCCAGTCTTCCTGTATAAAGGTCACAAACCCCTAATAATTTAACCCCATCTACTGTTAAGGCTGTATCCAAATCAGAGTTCCCCATTCCCCCTGCCCCAATAAGGGCAATTTGGATTTGATCATTGGCAGAAAATGACGATTTCTGCCCTCTTAAGATTTCAAACGATTTTTTATTGGCTGCTTCGGCTTGAGAACCCAAAATTCCCGTGGCGGTAATGCCAGCCCCCACCAATTTCTGGATAAAGGATCGCCTATTGTCTTTGGTTTTGTCCATAGTATAAAATAATATAAAGGGATTGAAGTCTTAAATTACAATTAAGAGGACAATAAGCCAAATAATCATCTTGCCTTTTCCAAATCTTCCTTAAATCTTGATAAATTCAAACGCAGACCCTCAAAATCTATATTTTCCCTGAGGGAAAGGGTATCGAGGTAATGGGCAAAGGACCATCCTTTTTTTGATAAACTAAGCGACTGTGCCCTGGCATCGGTTGGATGGTCCTGAAATTGAATATAACCTACCTCAACCAAATCTTTAACTATCCGTGACATGCTTTGTTTCGTAATATCCGAAAACTTAGCTAACTCATTATTCGTGTAGTTACCCCTTTTCAATTGAAGTAATGCTTGAAGATGACCCATCTTTATCTCTTTATAGCCATCTGCCACCCAAATCGCCTCCAGGTAATGGGATATTTGCCTGCTAACCTGGTGTAAATCCAGGGCAAGCTGAACGTATGAATTATTTTTTTCTTCCATCGGTAAAATATAAGGATTTCGGGCCTGAAAGCCTTGAAACACCCCAAAAATAGTCAGCTTAATTGACTTTATGGTCAGCTTGAATGACTTACTGGTCAGCCCTATTTACCATATTGCAGGGAATACTGTCCATACAGGGCAAATAAGGTCCTTTATAAAAAGCATTCCACAGGAAAAGCGTATAGAATATAGCCTTGGATCCAAAGAAATGCTTCTTACAATAATTCGTATCTTAATCAAGAATAAACTAGTTTCCCCATTTCAAAAGCTCCGTCCATGCGATTCAGAATTATCCCCGCTTTCTTATTTTTCCTATTTATTTGTCTTGGCTCCTATGCACAAATCCAGGTTCCTTTTTATTCAGAAATTTCAAGGTTTAAACAGGCAGATTCCCTATATCCACCTCAGCAAGGTTCTATCCTATTCATTGGCAGTTCCTCCTTTACCAAATGGACCGATGTACAGGATTATTTTCCTGGATACCCTATTTTAAACCGGGGATTCGGGGGCTCCACTCTTTTAGACCTGATACGTTATACGGCTGATATCGTTTATCCTTATCATCCGAAACAAATCCTGATTTATTGTGGCGAAAACGATCTGGCTAGTTCGGATACCCTAAGTCCAGAAACTTTATTATCCCGATTCAAATTCCTGATCAAATTAATACGGGATAAATACCCAAGGATCCAGGTTGATTATATATCGATGAAACCAAGTCCTTCCCGATGGAGTATGCGGGATCGCTTAATGAAGGGGAATAGCCTTATCCGCGAATTTTTAAAAGGGCAAAAAAATTCCAGCTATATCAATATTTATGAAGCCATGCTTGATAAAAAGGGCCAGATTCGACCGGAATTATATTTGGGAGACCAGCTTCATATGAAGCCAGAAGGCTACAAGATTTGGAAAGAAATAATCCTTCCCTATTTGAAAAAGTAAATTAGGTTTCGGATGAAATATCCAGGGTTTTTTGATGTAGAAAAAATTTTCTGGAAATGGGCGTTAGAATAATTCCTGATAATCCAAAAGCTATAAAAGCCCAGCGCAAATTGAATGCATGGGATAAATAACCGATTAAAGGAGGACCTACCAACATGCCTAAGGTAGAATACGTACTAACTATGGAGATGGCCAACCCGGGTGAGTATTTCCGGGATTTTCCTGCAAGGGAGAAGGTCATAGGAAATATACTGGCGGTTCCCAACCCAGCCAGTGAGAACCCTATCATGGCTGCCCAAAAATTAGGAAAAAGGATGGCCAAGCTTATTCCAAAAGTTAGCAGGAGGGAACTTAATAAATAGGTTTTTTCCATACCTATATGGGAGGTAACCCAATCGGTAAGGAACCGGGAACTGGCCATGCAGGTCATAAAAATTAGATACCCATAGGTAAAGACCCGTATTTTAAGAACATCATGAAAATAAATCCCACTCCAATCGAACATTCCTCCTTCACAAATAGCCGCGAAAAGAACTAATAATCCCAAATACGTAATATATGGATCGGGTTTCCCCATTATAATTTTATTCCCCTTCTCCGATCGGTCATTTTTTAACAAGAACCAATAAGAGGTTAAGGTTAATAAGGTATTGAGTAAGCCCACCCATAAGAAATGAATCTGAATAGGAATATTCCAATTAATAAGCAAGGTGGTACAGGCCACACCTAGAATACCCCCTGTACTCCATAGCCCGTGAAAGGATCCTATAATTTTCTTCTCAAAAAGTTTTTGGAGTGTTATGGATTGGGTATTCACCGAGATATTAAATATCCGTAAGCTAAAAGCAAATAAGGCTATAGAGGGTACCAAGGCAAATAAACTAGTTGAAAATCCTATGCTTATTAAACATAAAGCATTAATAATTAAGGAAACGGAAAGGGGAATCCTGCTTTCAAATTTTGATACCAGGAATCCAGACAAGGGTAATCCCATGATGGAGCTAATAGGCATAACCAATAAAACCGTTCCCAATTGTGCATCATTCAGATGAAAAAACAGTTTTATCGTCGGAATTCGGGAAGCCCAGGTGGCAAAACTAAAACCGGATATTAAAAAGAAGAGTCCTAGAAAAAATCGATGGGTACCTCTCGATACCATATTAGGGATTTACTTTTTTCGGAGGAAGATCAAAGGCTATGGCCTCATGCTCAAAATTACCATTATGGGAGCCATCACAGAATGGCTTATTTTTTGAGTGACCGCAACGACATAAGCCAACCACTTCACGGCCCTGTAAACCATATACAGAACCATTCCGGTCAACAATTTCAAAATCACCTTCTACTTTTAGGGATCCGTTATGGTTTATTGTAATTTTGGTACTTGGCATATGCATAGAATGAATTGCGAAAGTAATAATTTAAGGGATTAAATCTTTTAGAAATACACGAATGGATGAATTTAATCCAATAAAAAAAACTTATCGTTACGGAGAATACGAATTGGCATTTGATTTTTGGGCCGAACATAATGAAAGCAGTCATATTCCGCATGATCCTGCCTTATCGGCTTTCACAAAATTAAATTGGACAAGAACCCATAGAATCCAAAACACGGTTCATCTAAATGAGGATCTGGTTCGATTTATAAAGGAACTAAAAAGAGAAATCGAATGGAGGGTTATTACAGAATCCTGGTGTGGAGATAGTGCCCAATCCCTCCCGGTTTTAGGAGAACTTGCCCGGCTAAATCCCGATCGTATGAAAATTTTCATCTATATGAGGGATCAAAATTTAGACCTTATGGATCAATATTTAACCAATGGTAGCCGGTCCATTCCCATATTCATCCTAATAGATAAGGAATCGAATAAAGAATTAGGTGTTTGGGGTCCAAGACCAAAGCCCGCACAAAATATACTTCTGGAATGGAAAAGAGAAAAAAAGGATAAATCCTGGGAAGACTTTGAAAGAGAACTTCATACTTGGTATGCAAAGGATAAATCGCATACGATACAATTGGAATGGCTTGAGCTTTTACAAAACCTGGATTGGGCTTAATGAATTTCATTAAGCATTACCTGAAGATTTGTCTTCTCATCATCCCCTTGTCCGTATTTATTGGAATTTGGGTAGCATTCTTTTTATGGTCCCTGGATTCGGTAACCCTGGTTCGGTTTCGTTTCCCTGTCCTGATTTTCTTCCTTCCCCTGGCAGGCATACTCATCCATTTTCTATATGCTGGTTTGGGAAAATCCTCTGAAAAAGGGAATAATCTGGTTATCGAGGAGATCCATAGTCCAAATCTTGGTCTGCCCTGGCAAATGGGTCCTTTAATTCTTATTTCTACCCTGATTACCCATTTATTTGGGGGCTCGGCAGGAAGAGAGGGAACGGCCGTACAAATGGGGGCAGGATTTGCCTCTACCTATGCAAGATGGATAAAAATAGATAAATCCGATTGGGCTATCCTATTAATTTCGGGAATGGCTGGGGGATTTGGGGCCGTTTTTGGAACCCCCATAACCGGTGCTCTTTTTGCTATCGAGGTTTTGGTCATAGGACGAATCCAATGGAAAGGATTTATTCCAGCCATCCTTTCCAGCTATATAGCCCATTGGGTAGTCCTTTATCTGGGCATCCGTCATAAATCCTATTCCCTAAATCCCATACAATCCGGATTCCAATCTTCATTTCCTTATTTTCCCATGGGATTTTCCGAAATTTTGAAAATTTTGGCCCTGGCCATTTTACTTGGATTAGCCAGCCGGTTTTTCAGTATTCTAACCCATTTCATCAAAGGAATCTTTCTAAAGTATTTCAAGGTACTTTGGCTAATTCCTGTCCTGGGTGGGATTATTCTGATCGGCCTGACTTGGTTATTGGGCACCCGGGATTATTTGGGCCTTGGGGTTTTGGCCGAATTCCCTCGTGCGTATACCCTTCCCTCTTCCTTTTACCAAAATGGAACCGGAACCTGGTCCTGGTTATTTAAAACCCTGTATACCTCTATAACCCTGGGAACGGGGTTTAAGGGAGGCGAGGTAACCCCTCTTTTCTATATTGGGGCCAGCCTGGGAAATTCCATAGCGGTACTGCTCCATTCTCCGGTGAATTTATTTGCCGGATTAGGCTTTATCGGGGTTTTTTCAGGAGCCACCAAAACACCCTGGGCATGTACCCTAATGGGAATCGAATTATTTGGGGGCCATTTTGCCCTTTATTTTCTGATAGTCTGTTGGGTTTCCTTTTGGGCTAGTGGTAAATCAGGTATTTATACTACCCAAAAAAATATCAGGAATTTCCATTAATCATACCCGAAACCAATCCCTTATGCTTGGTCATATCGGAAATAACCACCCCGGTAACATGGATTAATAAATAAGCATACATGGCATATTGACCCAGACCATGCAGATTATGGTTCAATTTCTTTATATGGTCCAACCAGGGAACATCATCCTCATAAGCCATACCCAAACCAGTTATCGCCATAAAAGACAATAATAAGAAGAACAGGACATAGGCTCTATTCACCCAGATAAAATGCTTTAGGTCATTGGTATCCAGACTCGGATCCTTTAAACCTATTTTGGCATTCTGGATTCTAACCGCCATTCTTTCCTCTTTCGATTGAGCAAATTCGATAAAAAACCGAAAAATCAATAGTAAACCCAATCCATAACCAATAATTTTATGCCAGGTCCAGATGATGTCCTTTATCTCGTGGGCCACGCCATGCGCCTGCTTCTCGCTTATCTGAACCCCAGAATGCTGAAGGTTTTCCTGAACCATCGGACTAATGACATTAGGTTTTAGTATCACATTCCCAATCAAAACGGAAAAAAGAGAGAAAACCATTACAAGAAAAGTAAGCCAATGCCAGATTCGAATTAGCCGGGAATGAGGAAGGTTAAAGGTTTTTGGGGACATCATGGATCGATTTTATATTTAAAGATAAAAGAAGAAATCTTTTTAAAGTACCGATTTCGACTTTTTGTGATTTTTATAAGGTAAATGACCCAAATTATCCGACAAAGTGTACCATACAAAATTGCTCTAAAATAAAAAAAGGCTGTTTCTACGATGAAACAGCCTTTTTTTTATGAAATGGGAATCCATTTAATTTATGGCATCCATTCTTTCTTTCATTTCCTTTGCTTTATCCATTTGATTGTTCCGGCTATAAATTTCTTTTAAAGACCGTAGGGTATTAATATCTTTTGGATTGATAGACAAGGCCTTTTCTAAATAAGGTTTAGAATCTTCTAATTGCTTTTTGAATTTTACTACAGCCGCATCATATTCTTTTACCTTATTGGCAGGTAATTTATTGGCGGCGGCAATGGTGGAAGCCGCCTGGTTAAAATAAATTGCTCCTAAATTAAAATTGGCTTCAAAACTTTGTGAATCCTTTAAAATTGCCGTCTTATAGGTTAAAATGGCACTGTCCGGTTTTTTCAATTGTTCATAAGCGGAGCCCAAAACGACATATAAGCTGGTATTGGATGGATCCAATTCGATGGCTTTTTTAATTTTATTAATCTTACTGGCCCCTTTTTCGTGCAATAGGGTATAATTCAAATCCTCAACCACCAGGGATTTATCCTTCGGAAAGTATTTCAATCCGGAATCCAGGGTTCTTCTATAGCCAAGGGTATCTTTTTTGGCTTTTTGCAAGGTGGCTATATAATAGTAATAATCGGATCTCTTCTTAAACTGGGTCAATTTTTGATAGGATTGAATAATTCCATTGGTATCACGGGCCTGGGAATACGCTGCAACCGAATTTAAAATAAAGGTGGTATCGGTGGGTAAAATATCAGAAACCTTGTTAAAACTTTCTGCCGCTCCTTTAAAATCCTTTGAATTATATTGCTTCAAACCCATATTGGAAAAATATTGGGCCACATTCAGGTTAGCTTTTTTCAATTCATCCTTGAATTCCGCCTTGGTATCCAGCTTTTGAGCCGTCGCAATAGATTTTTGTGCTTCTGCAACATTGGCAGGCGCATCTGCTTTTTTAGAGCTGTCCAAACCTAAACTTGAATAGATTAATCCTCTATATGCCCAGGTTTTGGCATCATCCTTGGTTTTAGGGTTTATTGTTGCTTTGTCGATCGATTCCTTGGCTCGTCCAAATTGGTTAATATTCAACATTTGAAAGGCCAGGGTTACCTCCGATTTTTGGGCTCGCACCACCAATGTTCCGAAAAGAATTAGGGTGACGATTAGAAGCTTTTTCATGGGTTTTTTAAGATATAGTTGTTTATTGGTTAAAGATTTAATAGTTTTTTGATTATTCTGTCTCCGGCTCGACAGCAGGACCTTCTGTATCCGTATTAGATTCATTATTTGGACTATCCGCGCCAGGGCCAATTTCACCCTCTAAAATTTCACCCGTATCCTTATATTCTTCCATTTTAGCAACCGAGGCAATTTCATCGTCCTCATTTAAGCGGATTAATTTTACTCCCTGGGTGGCACGCCCCATAACCCTTAATTCCTCCACCGAAATCCGAATGGTGATACCCGAACGGTTGATAATCATTAAATCATCATCCTTACGGACATCCTTAATGGCAATTAAATGGCCGGTTTTATCGGTAACATTAATCGTTTTCACCCCTTTTCCACCACGGTTGGTTACCCGGTAATCTTCAAGTTCCGAACGTTTTCCGTAGCCTTTTTCTGAAACCACCAAAACCGTGGTTTCCGGATCCTTAACCGCAATCATTCCAATAACTTCATCGCCTGGCTCGCTTAAGGTAATTCCTCTTACCCCGGCCGCTGTTCTTCCCATGGGTCGAACGGTGCTTTCATTAAACCGGATGGCCCTTCCTGATTTAATAGCCATAATCAGTTCCGATTTTCCATCGGTTAATAATGCATCCAATAAAATATCGCCTTCATTTATAGTGATGGCATGGATTCCATTGGTTCTGGGTCTGGAATAGGCTTCTAAAGTGGTTTTTTTAATGGTCCCGTTTTTGGTACACATCACAATATAATTCGAATCGAGGTATTCCTGGTCATTCAAACCTTTTACCTTAATGAAGGCCCTTACCTTATCTTCCTTGGAAATTTGGATTAAATTCTGAATGGCCCTTCCCTTGGAGGTTCGGCTCCCTTCCGGAATTTCATAAACCTTTAACCAATAACAGGAACCTAATTCCGTAAAAAAAAGCATGTATTGGTGGGTGGTAGCAATAAATAAATGCTCAATAAAATCAGCTTCCCGGGAAGTACTTCCCATGGAACCTTTTCCTCCCCTACCCTGTCTTTTATATTCGGTACTGGGCGTTCTTTTTATATAGCCTTCGTGTGAAATGGTAATGACTACCTCCTCATCGACGATAAAGTCTTCCAGGCGCATGTCCTCGGCAGAATGAATAATCTCGGTCCTTCTTTCATCCCCGTATTTATCCCTCATTTCGGTAAGCTCATCCTTAATGATGGTCTTTCTCAGACTTTCTGAGGCCAAAATTTCTTCCAGGTTGGTAATCAAGGTTAATAATTCGGCATGCTCTTCCCGTATCTTATCCCTTTCCAAGCCTGTTAACCGTTGTAATCGAAGGTCCAAAATGGCTCTGGCCTGTATTTCGGATAAGGGGAAACGGGTAATCAATCCTTCCCGGGCTTCATCCGGATTTTTGGAATCCCGGATTAATTGAATGACCTCATCTAAATGATCTAAAGCAATTAATAAGCCCTCCAGAATATGAATTCTTTTTCTGGCTTCCGCTAATTCAAATTCGGTTCGACGAACAACCACTTCCAGCCTATGGTCCACATAATAATGAATCAAATCTTTCAGATTCAATAACATGGGCCTTCCCTTTACCAAGGCAATATTGTTTACACTAAAGGAGGTTTGTAAGGCTGTATACTTGTATAGGTTATTTAAAACGATGGAAGCATTGGCATCTCTTTTTATTTCATACACAATACGCATTCCACCCCTATCGGACGATTCATCTTTTATGGCCGAAATGCCCTCTATTTTTTTCTCATTCACCAGGTCGGCGGTTCTTTCTACCATAAGGGCCTTATTCACCTGATACGGAATTTCCGTAACCACAATTTGCTCCCTATCCTTTCCAAAAGCTTCAATTTCGGCCTTGGCACGGATAACCACCCTTCCTCTTCCGGTTTCAAACGCATCTTTTACTCCATCGTACCCATAAATAATGCCTCCTGTTGGAAAATCAGGGGCTTTTATATATTGCATTAATTCTGCAACGGTGATTTCCGGGTTGTCAATGTATTGAATGGTGGCATTAATGACCTCGGTTAAATTATGGGGAGCCATATTGGTGGCCATCCCTACCGCAATTCCCGAAGAACCATTGATTAATAAATTAGGCACTTTGGAGGGTAGAACGGTAGGCTCTTCCAGGGTATCATCAAAATTCAATCGAAAATCGACCGTATTTTTATTGATATCGGAAAGCATTTCCTCGGCTATTCGCATTAAACGGGCTTCCGTATACCGCATGGCTGCTGGATTATCTCCATCCACAGAACCAAAATTCCCCTGCCCGTTAACCATTGGATATCGAAGAGACCAAGGTTGTGCCATTCGGACCATGGTATCATATACCGAGGCATCTCCATGAGGATGGTATTTCCCCATTACCTCTCCAACAATTCTGGCCGATTTTTTGGTGGCCTTATTGCTTCCCACCCCTAATTCCAGCATTCCAAAAAGGACCCTTCTATGTACTGGTTTTAACCCGTCCCGGACATCGGGCAATGCTCTTGAAACGATAACGGACATCGAATAATCGATGTACGCAGATTTCATTTCATCTTCAATATTAATGGGAATAATTTTATCGCCTTCCGCCATTCTCTTCTATTTGTATGGAATAAACTTTTTTAATTCCCACGAAGTTAAAAATTCTCATCAACTTTTATTTTCCAGATTTGTATTCCCTGAAAACTCCCCATTAATCGGTCCAATTCAACCCTTTTACCAGATTTTTTTGGGTATACTCTTCCCTGCTTCCGGCTTCAGGAACTATGGTAACGGGCCAGGAGGCCAAGGGGGGCAGGCTCATCAAAATGGATTCTATTCTTCCATTGGTTTCCAGGCCAAATTTGGTTCCGGCATCATAAACCAGATTAAATTCTACATAACGGCCTCTTCGTTGAAATTGCCAGTTTCTTTCCTCCTGGGTAAAGGGGGTATTTCTATATAGATGGAGGAAATGGAGATAAATGGGTAAAAATGAATCTCCAACTCCTTTTACAAATTCAAAACGATCGCCCAGGGATTTGTCCTGGTTTTCTTCCAACCGGTCAAAGAAAATACCGCCAATACCCCTGGTCTCCTTTCTATGGGGTATATAGAAATAATCATCTGCCCATTTCTTAAAGTCCGGGTAATATTGGTTATCGAACAAATCACAGGTATTTTTCAGGCTTTGATGAAAAAACCGGGCATCGTTCGGATTAATATAATGGGGGGTTAAATCAATTCCTCCTCCGAACCATTTCCTACCCCCATCCATTTCGAAGTACCGAACATTCATATGGATAATAGGTATCCAGGGATTGGCCGGATGGAGGACCAGGGATACCCCGGTAGCAAAAAAATGAGCCCCGGAAGCACCAAAACTCTTTTCCAGGGCCCCTGGAAGGGGTCCTTCCACGGCAGAAAAATTTACGCCCCCCTTCTCAATCAGATTACCCTGGCTTAAGGTATTGGATTTTCCTCCTCCTCCTTCTGGACGATTCCAGTTCTCGGATACGAATTTCCCCTTTCCATCGGCCTGGGACAATCCTTCCGAAATCCTATTCTGTAAGCCAATAAACCAATCCTTTACTTCCTCTTTAAATTCTGGCATCCTACAATATTAAACCTCTAAATAATCTAAATCTTTGCCAAACGTTTCCTGAATTTTCCATAATCCTATTCCCGCCAAAATAACGGTTAAACTCCCCACAATTTCGGCCCCATGAAGAATTCCACCGGAAATACCTGCCATAAATTGATAACAAATGGTCATGGGAATCACATAACCCCGGGCCACATTAGGAAGACTCGTGGCGGCTGTCGCTCTTAAATTGGTTCCAAACTGCTCGGCCCCCATTGAAACGAAAAGAACCCAAAAACCGGTGCCAATGCCTAAAATGAAACACATAAAATAGAAAAGAAAGGAACTGACATTGAATAGATTTAGGTAAACGAACATAAGTATGCCACATATAGGAATTAAAATGCCGACGATGAGCTTACGGGATTTTGCCCATTGACTACAGGCTCCTGATAGAAGATTTCCAATAGAGGCTCCCATATAAGAATAGGAAATGGCAAGTCCAGGTTCGACGGAAAATTTCAAATGAAGGGCTACGCCAAATTCCCGGCTAAAAGCCATCAATACCCCTATAATAAACCAGATAGGAAGGGCAATAAACGATATATACATATACCGTAAGAAACGTGGTCCATTGCCAAATATGGCCAGGAGATTCCCTCTTTCGTTCGTCGATTCCTTGGTTTTTGTATAGATTCCCGATTCCACCACCCCTATTCTGAGCAATAAAAGGATAAATCCCAAGCCTCCTCCTACGTAAAAAGCTACACGCCAGTTAAATTTGGCAGCAACAAAGGAAGCCACCACCGCACCCAAAATTCCTACCGTGGCGACCAGCATGGTGCCATATCCCCTATTCTCCTTTTTCATAGTTTCAGAAACCAGGGTAATTCCGGCCCCTAATTCCCCCGCCAAACCAAAACCACCCATAAACCGGAGAAAACCATATTGCCAAACCTCGGTGACCATCCCATTTAAAACATTGGCCAGGGAATACATTAATATAGAACCAAACAAAACGGTGAGTCTTCCTCTTCGATCCCCTATAATTCCCCAGATAAAACCCCCCGCCAATAATCCAGCACTTTGAATATTTAATAAAGTGGTGCCCACCGAAGTGATTTCTTTAGGAGAAACAATGCCAATTCCCTTTAAACTGGGAATTCGAACAATAATGAATAGGAGTAAATCGTATATATCAACAAAATATCCTAACGAAGCCACCAAAATTAGCCAGGTAGCATTTTTCTTCAAAATGGATTCCTGAGAATCTAAACTTATCTCCATGCAATTGAATTTAAGGGGTAAAATAACAAGAATCGTAAAAAGAAGCGAATCATAAACTGGTAAATCTCCCTAATGACGAAGAATAGTTAATTCCCTCAATGTGGAAAGGTATTTCTTTTTACTATCCATAAAGCTTGATACCTTGTCCAGTATGTTTTCTTTCAAAGTTTCTGTCAAAGCCCTTACCTGGTTCCTGCGTTTCTATCCCCCTCTTTTCTTAGGGGGAATTTGGGTGGAATATATTGATCCTGATTACAAGACTTTACGCGTTCGAATTTCCAAAACCCTAATAAATTCCAATGCCAATGGATCCATTTATGGGGGTAGTTTATACCTGGCTACAGATCCGTTTTATGTGGTACTATTTCACCAATATTTTAATCAGAAAGGGTATACCACAAAGGCCTGGTTAAAAAGAGCGGAAATTGAATATGTAACACCAGCCTTTGGCAGGGTTTATTTTAATTTCCGCATAAAGGAAGAGGATTTCCAATTGGCCGAAGATTCCCTGAATAGGACTGGTAAATATATCCGGATCCATGAAGTGGATGGATATAATAAAAAAGGGGAACTCTGTATCCGGTCAAAAACCGAGGTATATATCCGGGACCTGCATTTTCAAAACAAAGGGGAAAACACCCCCATTTCCTAAACCCTTTTAATTATTTTTGAAATTATGAACATTAAAAAGCTGATACTGGAGGGAGAAGGGGTTAGTCTTGATTTCAAGAAAACGATTACCAGTATGCATAAAATCGCCAAAACCATGGTGGCTTTTGCCAATAATCGTGGAGGTCGATTATTAATTGGCGTGGCCGACGATGGAAATATTCAAGGGGTCAAGAATGAAGAGGAAGAACGGTATATGATTCAAAAATCGGCACATTTTTATTGCCGTCCCCAATTAGAACCTGTTTTTAACGAATACATTATAGACCAGAAAATGGTCCTGGTGGTGGATATTGAGGAATCGGATATTAAACCGCATTATGCCCTTTCCGACGATGATAAATGGTGGGTATATATCCGGGTAAAGGATAAATCTGTCCTGGCCAGTAAAATCGTGGTAGATGTTTTACGAAAAGAGAACAAAGGGGAAAATGTCATACTCCATTATAGTCCCAAAGAAACAGCCCTATTGCAATACTTAGAAGAAAATCAGAAAATAACCCTTAAAGAATATACCTCGCTGTTAAATATATCCAAAAGAACCGCTTCCAGAATTTTAGTAAATTTAGTTTTAATGGGAGTGATCCGGATTCATACCTCCGAAAAAATGGAATTTTATACGGCTGCAGGATGATAAAAAATTGGATAAAAAAAGCCGTTAGCCCCTATTCAGACCATTATTCCAAAAATTTCCGCCTAGCCTACCCCGTAATGATTTCCCAATTGGGGCATACCCTGGTGGCCCTCTCCGATAGTATCATTATGGGCCATAATGGTAAGGTCTCTCTGGCTGCGGTTTCCCTGGGTAATTCCGTATTTGCTCTCATCCTAATCATCGGGATTGGTATTTCCTATGGACTTACCCCCTTAATAGCCCAAATTTCCGGGGAGGAAAGCCCTCTAAAGGGAATGAACCTTCTAAAAAATAGCCTACTGGTCAATTTTATTACAGGACTTATTTTATTGACCATAGGACTCAGTCTTATCAAGGTTATGGATCATATGGGGCAAAGCCCCGATGTGGCTAAACAGGCCCGGGTTTTTCTTTTTTACCTGGCCATATCCATCCTCCCCTTAATGGTCTTTCTGGGGTTCAAACAATTCGCCGAAGGGTTGGGCTATACCCGGCAGGCAATGATCATTAGTATTTTGGGAAATCTCTTCAATATTGGATTAGGCATCTCCCTGGTTTTTGGCTTTTTTGGACCCAAACTAGGCATACAGGGTATCGGTATCAGTACTTTTTTGGATAGACTCCTTATGTCCATTTCCATGGGACTTTATGTGATCTTCTCCAGCCATTTTAAAAAATATATCGCTTATTGGAAAGATGCAATTTTTTCCAGGGAACTGATCAAAAAAATCCTAAGCATAGGGATACCGGTGGCCCTCCAATATGTATTTGAGGTATCCGCCTTTGCGGGGGCAGCTATTATGATTGGATGGATTGGAACCGTGCCCCTGGATGCCCATCAAATTGCCATAAGTCTGGCGGCCATTACCTATATGATGGCTAGCGGAATTTCCTCAGCGGCCACCATCCATAGTGGAAAATATTATGGATCGGATGAATTCGAGGAGCTTAAAAACTCATCGGTAGGAAGTTACCATATGGTGATATTTTTTATGATATTCTGGACCCTGATTTTTTTCTTTTTCAGGGACCTATTACCGAGGCTCTATACCCAGGACACCGAGGTGATTCATGCAGCCTCCTCCTTGCTATTGGTAGCCGCTTTTTTTCAATTATTCGATGGTTTACAGGTAGTAGGTCTGGGTATTTTAAGAGGCATGTCGGACGTAAAGATTCCCACCCTGATTACTTTATTCTCTTATTGGGTAATTGGCCTACCTTCCGGCTATTTAATCAATTATTTTTTCCACCTAGGAGCAGTAGGGGTTTGGATGGGATTATCCCTGGGTTTAATGGCCGCTTCTATATTATTAATAATACGGTTTAGAATGAAAATTCGGGCCTTTGAAACCAAATAATTGGGTATTTTTGTGAAAAATTTCCCCTTACCATGATTCGTTCTGCCCAAATTAAAATTACCCCAGTATTATTTCTTCTATTTCTTAGTTTCTCCTTTTTTTATTCCCGGGGACAATCAGGAAATGGAATAAAGACCAATAAAACTGGTACAAACGGAGCAAAAACAACCCCAAATCTTACCAATAAAAAAATAGATAGTGCAAGCCTCGCTGGGGGATATGATCCCAACCATACCGAAGTAAAATTACTCCCACCAGAAAAACTTTCGAAGGATTATACCGCAGCCCTGAAGCAAATTCTGAATCTAAGTAATGCCCAGTATGATAAAATGCTATTGGTAAACCGGGCCCTGATTGAAAAAATAGATGCACTGGTTTATACCTCTAAAGATTATTCTACTTTCCGCCAGGGAATTAAACTAGCCGATAAAACCCGGTTTGAAAAATACAAGGTGTTTTTAACCCCGCAACAACTAAAGGCCTATTCCCAGGATTCCAGTCTAACCGGGCTCAATAAGGTTCTAAGTGGAACCAAATTGCCCGAAGGAAACCCGGTAATGAAATAAACTCAACCAAAATAATCCAGGCCTACCCGAAAAGTATTGATATGGGCCTCCAAAATATCCCGGATATTGGGGGAATATCCCCCGCCCATGGATACCATTATGGGGATTTTTCGTTTCCAGGCCTCTGAAATTACTTTCCTATCCCTGTTTTGGCAACCTTCCCGGCTTATTTTTAAACGGCCTAGTTTATCGGTGGCCAATATATCAACCCCTGCCTGGTAAAATATAAAATCCGGCTTTTCCCTCTCCAATAAAATATCGAGATGAAAGTTCAATAGCTGCATATATGCCTCGTCGCCAATTTGATCGGGTAAGCCTATATCCAGGTCCGATTTCTCCTTATGAAAAGGATAGTTTCCTGCCCCATGCATGGAAAAGGTAAAAACTCGATTATCCTGTTTAAATATTTCGGCCGTACCATTTCCCTGGTGCACATCCAAATCCACGAAAAGGACTTTTTTTACCAAACCTCGGTTTAATAAAATATTGGCAGCCAGGGCCTGATCATTTAAAATACAGAATCCCTCCCCCTTGTAGGTAAAGGAATGGTGGGTACCCCCGGCTACATTATAGGCAATTCCATGTTCCAGGGAAAAATAGGATCCTTCCAGGGTCCCTTTTGCAATGCAGACTTCCCGCCTAATCAATTGTTCACTTAAAGGAAAACCAATTTTACGGATTTCCGAATCGGATAAATCCAGCCTTGTCAGGGATTCCCAGTATTCAGTCGTATGGGTTTGCAGGATTTCCTCCCGGGTCAAGGTTCCCGGCGAAAAAAAGTTTTCCTTTCCTGCCAAACCTTCATGCATTAATTGCTGGGGAATGAGCTCGTACTTTTCCATAGGAAAACGATGCCCTTCAGGCAAAGGATGTTTATAGATAGGATCGAAAGCAATGTATACCATGCTTAATCCCGAATGACTATAAACGAAAGGATGGATAATCCTGTATTATATACTAGTTGATATATACCCAATAATCTGACTAAGGTATTTCTCATCGACGGAATCAAAATGGGCAAACTTATCTGAATCAATATCTAGGACAGCCCAAACCTCATTTTGTTTTTTTAATGGGATTACAATTTCTGATTTAGAATAGGAGCTACAAGCAATATGCCCAGGAAACTGGTCTACGTCCTCCACCAAAATGGCCCTACCTTCTTTCCAGGAAGTGCCACAAACCCCCTTCCCATAACCAATTCGGGTACAGGCAAGCCCTCCTTGGAAGGGACCTAATACCAGTTCATTATTTCGGACTATATAAAATCCAACCCAGTAAAAATGAAAGGTTTCTTTTAATACCGAACAGAGATTGGCCATATTGGCTATATAATCCGTTTCTGAACCCAATAAATCCTGAATAGGAGCTAATAGGGAATTATATAATTCCTCCTTGCTAGAACCCCGGGCTTGAATAAATTCCTGCATTCTTTTAAAATTTTGTCTGTATTTAAAGACAGTTCGAATCAAAAACTTGACAATATACTATAATTTCTTTCCAAATTTTGGAATGAAAATTGGAAAACCTAGGATGCAAAGACATGGATAAAAATACTAAACAGGACAATTTCAGGACTTTAACCTTTATTTTAACCTTCCAAATAAATTAAATAATATGAAACTTTTTTATGGCATGATTTTCATACCATATAAATTGATCATTCTAGTAAAATGATCAAGGTTTTTTGGTTTAGTTAGGTTTAATAGTTAGGGAGGCTATCTGCTGACGGCAGGTAGCCTTTTTTTTTAACTTTATTCATGCGCTATATCAAAAATCTCCCCCATCCCTCTATGGGAATCTCCCTGTACTCTATAAACAGGAAATACCTGATAAAATTCGAAAAATCCGATTGTGAAATTTCCATTAAGGTTCCGGAAGAGGAATTCGCAAGCCTGGAGGACCTGGAAAAAAAGATTCAAGAGCCAGCATACACCAAACAATTTCAAGCGAAACTTCAGGAAATCGAAGAAATTAGGGATGGATTCCTGAACTCTTAGAGGTTGAAAATTATATAAATTTTGAATTCACCTAAACCTATTTAAAATACACATTTACAATATTTTGTATTTTATTTACAGGTAAAACAAAATTTAATTTGGCCATTTTTTGGCTTTGGAATCCTTGTTCAAAATAAACATCCTAATTATATAAATAATCACTTGATGTAAATAATAATAATACATTGATTATTAATTATTTAAAATATAAGACAAAATTTAATTTGGCACTCTTTTTGGGCTTTTTCAGGGTAATTTCCCGCATGCCCAGAATCCTGCCTATATTTAAGAGTCTCTTTTTTTTAATAGCCCCTCTCCTATGCCATTCACTCCAGGAAATCATTCTTTCTTTTTCAGGCCGGTTCCAAAAATTTCCGATCTTATTGGAGCTAGTATCCAACATAAACTGGATTTTAAGACCAAGCCCAAAGGATCCCTGGGACGCTTGGAAGAAATAGCCTTGCATATAGGTAGTATCCAAAATACATTGGAGCCCAAACTGGAAAAGCCTACCCTATTCATTTTTGCTGCCGATCACGGAATTGCTCAGGAAGGGGTAAGTGCCTACCCACAGGAAGTCACCTACCAAATGGTTTTAAATTTTCTTCATGGAGGAGCCGCAGCCAATGTACTGGCCCGTCAAGGAAATATCGATTTAGAAATTATCGATGCAGGAGTAAATTTCGATTTTGGGGTACCCGAAGGACTAATAAACCAGAAAGTAGGGAAAGGAACCAAAAACTTTTCAAAGGAACCGGCTATGACTGAACTCGAACTTTTGGAATGCTTGAAAAGGGGAAAGGAACTCGCAAAAAACAATTATGCAGAAGGAACAAACCTGCTCGCCTTTGGGGAAATGGGCATTGCCAATACCAGTTCTTCATCCTTGCTTACCCATTTATTAACCGGAACTCCCTTAGAGAACTGTGTAGGATCTGGCACGGGCCTTAGCCCGAAAGGGATTCAAAACAAAGTTTTTGTTTTGCAGAAATCCCTGGATCGCTTCCACCAAGATTTCCCAAGCCCTGGCCTTATGGATGTTTTCCGAAATTTTGGAGGATTTGAAATTCTTATGATGGCAGGGGCCATGTTGGAAGCAGGAAGTCTGGGAATGACACTGGTGGTAGACGGGTTTATTAGTTCCTCGGCCTTTCTTTGTGCTTATTATATAGAGCCTGGAATTTTGGATTATACCCTATTTTCCCATTTATCAGAAGAAAGAGGACATATTTTCCAGCTATCTTATTTAAAAAAGAGACCCCTATTGGAATTGGGCTTGCGATTGGGAGAGGGAACCGGGGCGCTGTTATCCATACCCCTAATTCGTTCCTCTCTGGCTATATTAAATGAAATGGCTTCTTTTGATTCGGCAGGAGTAAGCCAGAAGGAAGGAAAATGAAAAAAGAAGTTAGAATATTTTTTACTGCCCTACTCTATTATACCCGTATTCCCTGCCCAAAATGGGTCGACCATTCGGACGAGTACCTGAAAGCCTCCTCCCGGTATCTTCCCCTAATAGGAATTTTGGTAGGGGTAATATCTGGTATCACTTTTCAATTCGGTAGATTTATATTCCAACCAGGTATTTCCCTTATCCTGGCCATGCTTAGTACTATTCTTCTCACCGGGGCTTTTCATGAAGATGGAATGGCCGATATGTGTGATGGATTTGGAGGCGGTTGGACCAAGGAAAAAATTCTTGCCATAATGAAGGATTCCAGGATCGGGACATTTGGGGCCCTGGGGTTAATTTTCACCCTGGGTACTAAATTCCTTAGCCTGGCGTCTATTCCGGAATCGAAAATCCTTTTCGTACTCATTTCAGGCAATGCAGTAAGTAGGTACATAGCCCTTAGCTTTCTCAATACCCATCCCTATGCCCGTGAATCGGGAGACTCGAAAACAAGACCCCTGGCCGAAAAAATGCCCCTAATGGATCAAATTATAGCAGCATTTTTCGGAATAGGTCCTTTACTCCTCTTTTGGGATTATCGAATCCTGTTCATTATTCCAGGACTGATACTAACCCGATTTTTATTGGCCCGAATGTTCCGCAAATGGATTGGGGGCTATACCGGCGATTGCCTGGGAGGAACCCAACAAATTACGGAGGTGGTATTCTATTTATCCTGTATTGTGCTCTTTCATTCCCCTGATGCGGTTCTCCTTCCTTATTTTAACATTAAATTATAAATCAGACTGTAATTCCATCTATTTGTCTTGCAGGATCATTCAGAAATTCGACTAACCTATAAGCATTCCAATATGCTCTGCTACGGTTGGAGGCAATTAATCCTGTTGAACTAGGATTTTTGATTGGGGTAGGATCAATTCTTCTTGAACCACTATCCCAAGTATTGCCAGCAAAATTCATTATCCTAACACCCCATCTACCTGGATAAGTAAACCAGGATGGAAATTCTACGGTTTCCGGAGGGGCGGGATAGGTGGAAACCCCTGGGGTATCAAAGCCAAACCGATTTATCACCCGTAAATTTACAGTCACAGAATTACCAGCTGGCTGCAGACCGTTTTCAATGGGAGCATTTTGTCCTGGAGGTAAGGCCGCTGATCCCCCATCTCGAGCTACATCTGTACTTCCAGGGTCTGGTGCTTCGGTTGCCGGTGGCGTAGATTGCATTAAAAAGGAAAGCAAGAAAAGGATTAGACCTATAAGGAAAACCACAGCAGCAATAATCAGGCATACAATGCATGCGGGAGTTAATGGAGGTGGCGCAAGGCCCAGGCATACCCCTGCCGCGGTTCCAGCTGCTCCCATTATAGCTCCCCCTAAGGGATTTAATGTAGTGTTGGGAGTGCTGGTACCTGGTGTGGTAATTTCTTCTGGAGCAAATAGATTTTTATGCGTACCAGCAGTAATATAGGCCAAAACGTGATTCGAGAAATTTGTTACCGAAGGAATTTCCGCGCTAGATTGAAAAGGCCTCACAGCTGCTTTTAAAGGATCGGAATTATCCTCGAAAGGATGGTATCCTTGACTATAAACGGCAAAGCGGGGAGTAAATGTTTGACTCAAATTAGTTATGCTGGATTCCATAAAAAACTCTGGGCGTCCATCCCTGTCGGTTGCTGAATCACTTTTTCTTCCTTTAATAAAAAGGGTAATAGCTTCCCACTGACCTTCTTTTTTTAGCACTCCATCGTTTAATACTCCTGGTCCCGCCTCCATTGCCGGATAAAGCATATAATACGTGAGGGCTATATAATTATCCAAATCTTTTAAAATTTGATCTGAAGGACCAGCGGCCGTTCCAATAGCGGAGGGGAAATCAGGAGAAGTGCTTGTTTGACCAGCCCGTAAATTATCTATCCTTGGAAAAATACCAGCCCATTCTACTTCTGCCAATAAAGTAGGAGAATTTATCCTTGGCACCGAAAAAGAAGGAGTAGGATCTGCTGAATCAATAGGAAGAACAGGATTCATATTATTACTCACGGTTCTAAATAGTAAATCGAGATAATCGGTAGATCCCTGAGAAAATCGTGGGCCATTATTTAAGGTAGGGGCCACATCATTCCATCCGGCTATATCCAAAAATAAATCCTGCACAGTAGGATCAAAGGAAAAATTCTGGTTTATTCCTTCCGGAGACGTAGAATTTAATTGTAGAGCTGCTCCTGAGGGATGATCACTTCCAGCAACTAAATTTGAAGAATTTATTACCGTATCCGATTGATTCACCTTCAGTAATGCTGTTCCTCTTTGGTGAGTTTCCGGATTATTCCAAGATTCCGGTGATACATGGGTAAGCCATTCTTCCGGAGCTATTGGAAAAAAACGTTCAGTTGGGTCAAAAAATAATATTGGTTGAAATTGTTTTGCCAAGGCAATGGCATTCTCATTTGTAAACATGATTTCTAAGATTTGTATGGTTTACTGAATTCCTTTTGAATGAATTTTTTTAAGATGGTCAATGGCCATTACCAATTGATTTGGATCTAACCCCACTTTATTCCAACAATAAGCAGGAATTAATTTCTTTAATTCATCTATGGGTAATGGCAGACTTTTAACCAAATCCTGTTCCTTTTGGTTAATATCTTTTAATTGACTTGCGGTTAATCTTGATTGGGTTAACTGGGCTAATTGTGCAGAAACTTGGTTATAGGTGGCCTGATCCCCCTTTTCAAATGCTGCTCTTGCCAATTTAGATAGATTTTCCTGGTTGTGCGTCGTAGCAGCATCATTTCCTCGAACTTCTGCCATAAGATCAATGGCAAATTGTAATATTTCAGAGCCCTTGGCTTTTAAATCCTGTGAACTTACTTTTTTTGTTTTCAATTCATTAATGATTTCAGAAATAACCTTTTTATCCATGCAACAAGGATCAAGAAGAGAATTTGCATCGGACTGGGGATCGTATTTATACAACCAAATTTCCCGGATGGCTCCCTGGAAGGTATAAACACCCGGAGCTTCCGGCCAATGACCAATAGCCAAACCATGTGGACCCACGGGTTTAATCGGACCTAAAACATTATAGGCAGAAGCTACTAGGACACCGTCTAATAGGACTTTAACCTGATTTATTCCATCGTACTGTAATTCGGCCCTATGCCATACCTGGGATTTCACCAAATTAGCCACTGAATTTGCCCCTGTCCAATTCCCGTTTTTGTCCAGAATAGTACCATTCAGAGAACCATCACTACCAATAAACAAAGAAAAGCTTAAATGCCCCTCCATCAGATTAAATCGATGGTTGAAGGGGGGATTCGTTTCCAGTTTAAATGTTATAATGGATCGTATAGCCCAAAGATTGGTTAAACTTAAACTAGGGTTAATCTTAACCTCACTATTTGGGTTATTAAATAAAAAAGATGGGGCATCCGGACTTAATGCCGAAACCACATTCATGGGGATTCCATGATTCCTATTATTTGATAAATCAAAAGCCGAATGTGCATACAATTGATGAAGGATAAGCTTATTCATATGGAGACCTTTTATTAATTTCAGCTGGAAAGGAAAGAAGAATCAGAAAATCATTTTCCCTATTCTTCATTATAAATTTAAGGTTTAAGGAACTAACCAAGAGAGTGTAAAACACCCATTTTAAGGCTTGAAAAAGAGGGAGAATTAATCAGAAAAGAGGGGAAAAAGACCCGGGTTTTTCACCCTTTTTCATACACCGGTTTTCTAATAAAAGGCCAGCTATATTTTTTGAACTAAGAGGAAATGAGATTGAGAATGGTTTTAAGGAAATCTATTACCTTATTAATTGATAAGTAATAGCCTTTATGAGTATTATTCCTTCAAAACGGATTGCGTAAATCTTAAGT
>Ga0209067_10000403_pt1 | contig 28018 bp, 21 predicted proteins | sample ColStrG_CSR_2013_FD_187199 | JGI IMG/M metagenome (GOLD analysis project Ga0209067, IMG submission 187199) | Freshwater sediment microbial communities in response to fracking from Pennsylvania, USA - Cold Stream Run_MetaG_CSR_2013 (SPAdes)... | ecosystem: Environmental > Aquatic > Freshwater >... | reverse complement strand
GAAGCGGCTACCCGCTGGCTCGTTCATCTGTCCGAACACCATCACCATGATGACCATGTTCGGCAGCACGCCAGCCGTTTTCATATCGCGGTAGAGTTTCTTCGCCCTCACGGCATCGTTCGCCGTTCCCGCAGAAAATGCTCACGCCTTTCTGGCTCGATCATTTTGTGAATCATGTCGGTAAGCAACACCGTCGTTCCCACGCCCGCTCGGCCGGACAGGCCCGCTTTGCCGCCGCGAGCGGCACCAGCACATCGATACGTTGATCCCCGTTTCGAAGATCTCGGACTCGGTAGAGTGGCGCGCTAACGGCGGCGGGCTCGGTGCCGACGCCGGCCGGCGGTCGATGCTTTCCCGAAAACGTCGAACATTCGCGAGAGAATTCCCTTGCCGGCTGGCGCCTTCAACTGTCCGCCGGTATCTGCTACGGAGTTGCCTCGGGCAAGGCATTCGGTGGGGGGAGCGCGATTCCGCGAACGCTATGCGCGCCGAGATGAGCTAACACTTCGATGGCAATTCTCCCTTCCGGCGTGTGCAGTAGCGAGTAGATGGGCGGTTGCGCTACACCCTGGCTTCCGAAGGGTGGGCCACTCCTCCTGGCGGTAACTGTTCCGGCAAGTCGAGCCGCGCCACGCCGATCTGGTTGTCGGCCATCCCGTAGTAGACATCGAAGCGATCCGGCGAGCCGAGGTCGTCACGCCGGTCGATGCCCGTGGGGAACACGACGTTGGCGACCGTCCCGTTTCGTTCCTGCGGCAGCGCCGGGGCCAACACGGGCTTCGCGGAACGATAACGGATGAGCTGCGGATGCTCGTGCGTGAGGAGCATCACCCCGGCCGAGTAACACAGGTGGTGACCATTATGGCCCGGCTTCGGCACTTCGCTCACGCCGTGATAGACGATCAGCCAGCCATGCCGGGTCAGGATGGGCGGAGTACCGCCGCCGATCTTGAGCCTCTCCCATGACGACACGGGAGTCGCCAGCCGGTGATGACAGGCAAACGGACCGAGACGAGCCATCGGCTCGCGGCCATCCAAAGCCAGCCGGCTATAGGAAATCCAAATGCTTTCGCGATTGAGGTCCACTTCACGTCGTGCGGGGCGGCGGGCCGTTTCCTCCGGCCGAGTGCCAGGAAATAACGGGCGGTGCAGCATGGCCAACTCCAAGTGCCCGGACGGATTGAGAATGGCGACAGGAAAGAGGCTGGCATCTTTGTCATCCACCTCGGCGATTTCGACTCCGTGATAGCGGCCATAGGTCGCCAGCCCCAGGCGACGCCACTGGAACAGGTCCGCGGATAGGGCAAAGGCAATCCGCGGTCCCAGGGATGAGAATGCGGTGTAAGTCATCAGGTAACGCTGAAGCGGCTCCACGAACGTGATACGCGGGTCCTCGCAGCCGCCGCCTCCTCCGGCTCGAAGTTCATAATCTGCCTCCGGTTCAAGTGCGACGCCCAGTCGCTCCACGCCTGCCGGATCGCCGGCTTGGTTGAACCGCACTCTCGCGATGCCGATGCGCGAGTAGTTTCCGCGCGCGACCAGCCGCGGGAAAAGGTAGAGATCGCCGTCAGGACCGCGAACAGCGGCTGGATTCAGTACCCCTTCCACCTCCTGCGGATTACCCGGCTCGGGCTCCATTACCATGCCCAGGCGATGCAGCGTGAACTCACTCACAGGCAGCCCAAACAAGCGATGATTCCCGCGGTAACCGGTTTCGTCTCCTGGGGACCTCGAACCGCGATGCATACCACGCCTGCTTCTTCAGCGGGATAATCATTCCCCCCTGGAAACAACGCATCGCCGATGTAAATCATCTCTTTCAGGGAAATGGCCAGTATGTCTCGCAGCTTTCCGATTCCGTAGGCCTTATCGATGCCGGGTTTGGTGACATCGATGGAGGTTGCGCCACCCATTCGGACTGAAAACTCGGGGATCAAGGTGTCGAGGGCAGCTTTGATCTTCTTCCGCTTGGTGAAGTCGTGGTCCCATTTGTCTTTCTCGCCCAGCGGCGCCTGTTGACCTAAAGCGGAGAAGGTAATCTGGCTGCCGCGGTCTTCAATTACCTCTCCCCAAACCTTTTCAGGCTTGAAGCCTCCGACTTCTACCGCCTTGTTCAGAGAACTTGTGATTTTCGCCTTTTCACTCACGGTGAGATCTTCTGAATAGAGCTGCTTCCAGTCACCGGTGTACTGGAAGAACTTCGTTCCGCATGTGGGAAGCAGCGATAGGTTCGACAGGCGTTCGTCGTGGGGAAGATTCGAGAGCAGTTGCGTTTCAAACTGGGGCCAGCCGCCTCCGGAAATGACGGCCACTCTGGCTACGCCGAGAAGGTTGTGCAGCAGTGCCGCCATTTCGGAATCGAGAGACGATTTGCTTTCCGCAAGTGTTCCGTCGAGATCATAGACAATGAGCTTCTTCACTGACCTGCCACCGGTAGCACAATTTCCAGCAAGTTCACTGCACCATGCGGCTGAAAAGGGCATGCTCCCACCGCCGCTGGCAGGAGCCATGCGTCGCCTTTTCCCACCGGATAAGTGGAACCGTTGTACTCGACTTTCCCCTCACCCTCGATGCAGACCAGCACGCGCGGTACATCTGCGAGTCCTACAGTAAACGGCGACTGTCCGCGTAAGCGATACAACTTGAAATGCTCACATTGGAAAAGCCTCTCGCGCACCACGGGCGTGCTCGCTTCTAAGACGGGGGCTACCGGGCCAACTGCGCGCTCGTCATAATCGATGCATGCGAGCGCCTGATCGACTTGGAGTGGCCGCGCCTGGCCTGTAGTGGGGTCGACATGGCCCCAGTCGTACAGGCGGAAAGTGACGTCGCTGTTCTGCTGAACCTCGAACACCACCACGCCTCCGCCCATGGTATGAACTACCCCCGCCGGCAGGAAAATGCCGTCACCGGGCTGGGGAGTAAAGTAAGCGAGGTCGTCTGCCACCATGCCCTTGCTGAGGCCCCGGCGTAAGTCCTTTTCCGTTGTGCCTGGCTTTAGTCCGGCGTAGATACGGCTCTGTGCTCCCGCCTGCAGAACCACCCAGGCTTCTGTCTTGCCGCTCTCGCCCTTTGGTAGCAGATCGGGGTGTGCGTCCGAGGGATGCACTTGGACGGAGAGCATTTCGCGTGCATCGAGGAATTTCAGCAGCAGCGGAAATCGACGGAACCGCCGAACCAGTTCGCCCAGCATTTGCACCGGATACTCATCCATCAATTCACCGATGGTCCGTGCCTTGAGCGGTCCATTGGCAACGCGGCTCGGATGGTCTTCGCGATCACTCAATACCCACGCTTCCCCGATTGGGCCGTCGCCCGGCAGCGGCGCGGTGAGTAGGTCTGCCAGACGCCTGCCGCCCCAGAGCCGGTATTGATAGATCGGTTCGAATCGCAGCGGGTACAGAACAACTTGATTCATGGGCTCCGTCATTTTCCGGTAGCATCCGACTGCGGTTGTGCCCGCAATTGAGCGCGAGGGAAGAACGATAAGTTATTGCTCAGGACATAGATCGTGATAGCCGAGAACATAAAGAACAGGCCGACCCAAACACGCCAATCATGATGCGCACGTTTCCAATAAGGATCCGGTTGGTGATGGATGCTGTCGCGAGCCGGCGCTCCGTGCTGGTGGGAACTATGCTGCTCCTCACTCATTGTCAGGGACCCCCAATCGCTTTCCATATTCGCCGCGGCGCCCGGTAGCCCAGCGCTTTTTGTGCCGCCGGGACGTGCGCTTCTTCGCTTTGCCAAATATCCAGCGCTGGCTGCTGGATGGCGCGTGCGAAGGAAAACGTCAAGGCCCAAGGCAGTCGCGACTCGAATCTCTCATCCATGGCGTTCAGACGCACCGAAGCCAGTTCCGCGGATTGGCCTCCCGACAAGAACGCGCCCCCCTCATCGATCAGGGCTTGTTTTCGCTGACGAATCGTCTCGTCGTAAAGGATCGCCCCGCTGACAGACTCGCCCAGCACGGGAGTGGTGACAATCAACTGGCGCCACGAGCGCCGGGCCAATTCGGTCTGAGGAATCCTCAGTCTGGCAAACCTTTTGTTGCAAGTTAGATTACTTTCATCCATTGCCAGCAGGCCTTTGTCGCCCGCGACCTGGCTGTCGCAGTATCTCTCAGCTGCTGCGCGTCCATTTTGGGGCACTCCATTTCCAGTTGCGAATCTCCGGCATGTCCTCGCCGTTCTTGTCGATGTATTGCTTGTGCTCGATGAGCTTGTCTTCGAGCTGCTGCTTCAGGTAGGCGCCCTTGTCGCCAATCCGCGGAACCCGGTCGATGGTGTCCATGACAAGGTGGAAGCGGTCCATGTCGTTGAGGACCGTCATGTCGAAGGGCGTCGTGATGGTGCCCTCCTCTTTGTAGCCACGGACGTGGATGTTGTCGTGATTCGTGCGCCGGTAGGTCAGGCGGTGGATCAACCACGGGTAGGCATGGAAGGCGAAGATGACCGGCTTGTCCTTGGTGAATAGGTCGTCGAAATCGACGTCGTTCAACCCATGAGGATGCTCGCTTTGCGGCTGCAACTTCATCAGGTCGACGACGTTGACCACGCGAATCTTCAGTTCGGGTAGATGTTCCCGCATGATGGAGACCGCGGCGAGCGTCTCCAGCGTGGGCACATCGCCACAGCAGGCCATGACCACGTCTGGCGCGGCGCCCTGATCATTGCTGGCCCACTGCCAGATGCCGATGCCCTCGGCACAATGCTTGACGGCGGCGTCCATCGTGAGCCACTGCGGGGCCGGATGTTTGCCTGCGATGACAACGTTGACGTAATGGCGGCTGCGCAGGCAATGGTCCATCACCGACAGCAGGCAGTTGGCATCTGGTGGCAGATAAACACGGACGATCTCGGCCTTCTTATTGACGACATGGTCGAGGAAGCCGGGATCCTGGTGTGTGAATCCGTTGTGATCCTGCCGCCAGACGTGCGAAGCCAGCATGTAGTTCAGTGAGGCGATCTTGTGCCGCCAGGGCAGGCGCGACGTGACCTTCAGCCACTTGGCATGCTGGTTGAACATCGAATCGACGATGTGGATGAAAGCTTCGTAGCAATTGAAGAGACCGTGGCGGCCGGTGAGAAGGTAACCCTCGAGCCAGCCCTCACACTGGTGCTCGCTGAGCATTTCCATCACGCGACCGGCCGGCGCGAGAAACTCGTCGTTCGGCACGGTCGCGGCATCCCATTGGCGGTTCGTCACCTCGAAGACTGCTTCGAGACCATTGGAGAGCGTCTCGTCAGGCCCAAAGACCCGGAAATTCCGCTGTTCGCCGTTCAGCTTGGCCACGTCGCGCAGGAAACGCCCCAGCACATGCGCGTCGCCGATGCCGCCCACCCCCGGCGAGGGCACGGCCTCCGCGTATTCGCGGAAATCGGGCATCCGCAGGTCACGCAGCAGGATTCCACCGTTGGCATGGGGATTCGCGCCCATGCGCCGTTCGCCTTTGGGCGCCAGTTCGGCGAGTTCCGGCTTCAGGCGGCCCTGGTCATCGAAGAGTTCCTCCGGGCGGTAGCTCCTCAGCCAGTCTTCCAGCAGCTTGAGGTGCTCGGAATGTGTCGCAGGGTCGGAGAGCGGCACTTGGTGCGCCCGGAAGGTGCCTTCCACCTGCATCCCATCGACGACTTTGGGCCCGGTCCATCCCTTCGGTGAGTTGAGGACGATCATCGGCCAACGCGGACGGGCGGTGTTCCTATTGACTCGCGCTTCGTGCTGGATGTGTTTGATCTGTTCGATCGCCGTGTCGAGCGATGTAGCCATCGCCTCATGCATCAGCGCCGGGTCGTGGCCTTCGACAAAGTAAGGCATCCATCCGTAGCCGCGAAGCAACTGATCCAATTCCTCGTGAGTGATGCGCGCCAGGACGGTTGGATTGGAAATCTTGTAACCATTGAGGTGCAGGACGGGCAGCACTGCGCCGTCGGTGGCTGGATCCAGAAATTTATTGGAATGCCACGCCGTGGCCAGCGGTCCGGTTTCCGCCTCGCCATCGCCAACCACGCAGGCGACGACTAAATCTGGATTATCGAATACCGCCCCGAACGAGTGGCTGAGCGAGTAGCCCAATTCGCCGCCCTCGTGGATCGAACCTGGGCACTCCGGCGATGCGTGACTGGGTATGCCTCCCGGAAACGAAAATTGAAGAAAGAGCTTTTGAAGGCCGGCCTGATCCTGGCTGATGTTCGGGTAGATCTCGCTGTAGGTCCCCTCAAGGTATGTGTTGCCCACCACCGCCGGGCCACCGTGTCCGGGCCCTGAGACGTAAATCATGTCCAGGTCGTATTTCTTGATGACCCGGTTCAGGTGCCCGTAAATGAAGTTCTGCCCGGGCGTGGTTCCCCAGTGGCCCAGCAGCATGTGCTTCACGTCCGCCAAAGCCAGCGGCCGCTTCAGCAGAGGATTGTCGTAGAGATAAATCTGGCCGACCGCCAGATAGTTGGCGGCACGCCAGTAGGCGTCCATCTTGTGGAGCAGTTCGGGAGTGAGTGTCTTCGCACCAGACTTCTCTTCCGTTATCGCTTCGGACTTCGGGAGCAGTTCAGCCGTGACTGTGCTGGTTGTCATGTGCCATCCTTTTTCACTGGTCCCATCTGGTCTTACTCTTGACGTCCTTGCTGGTGCGAATCGTGGCGTTATTCTCAGAGTCGGTAAGGTCACGATAGAAGAAGGTTTCGGCCGGGCCTTGATACCCGAAACTGCGAGAAACCATGATGGTGCCCTTGCTGATCGCTGAAGGTCGCCCCGAGGCGGCGAAATTGAAGAGCAAGATCGCCGCCTCGAGACCAATGATTCAAACGCCGCTCAGGGAATGAGCAGACTTATGTTCGGCATCGAGCATCCAATACGGGGGACGGCCGTAATGGAAGTAGAGCCGGTTTTCATACTCTCGGGTGATCGGCCTGGACTCTATGTACTCCGGGCCGTCCTTGATGGCCTCACGAGAAAGCCCGACGTAGACTTTAGATTCCGCCCAACTCACCCGTTCAATCCAAGCGGGAGAAACCAGCACCTTTTTGCCCGGCAACCAGTTCCGCGTTGCCACTTCCATGTAGCGGATTGCCCAGGCTTCATCGTCCACCACAAAGCCGTCCACATGGCCGATTTCGCCATCCGCCGCCTCGATGTTATAGCCTGTCACGACTTCTGTGCTGCGGAGATGCGAATCCTGCGACTCTGTCTGAACGCCATTTGCGATCGTTTCCGCAAAAGCGCTTGTAGGGTCGGCCAAGCCCGCCGGGTAGAACGCTGGGCCCCACATATAAGGACCACCCCAATAATAGGGGTAGCCGTAATACCCAAGAAATGCGGCTTCGTGCTGCCGGGAAACCGGCTGGTGCGTATCGATGTTCGGGCTATTCTCAACCTGGCGTTTGGTCAGCGCTACATCCAATTGCTTCGCCACCCAGTCGGTCTGAACCACGGATATCGGCGAAATCAGCACTTCCCGGCCGCCTAGCCAGCCGCCCGTGTCCACGACGAGGTAGCGAATGGCCCACGTCTCATCGTCGAAGTAAATGTCAGTTACGGTTCCAATCTCGCCGTCCACTGCGTGGATCGCAAAATCCTTTACGTGCTTATTCGTCAACATAGTTTGGCCTTCCTGGAACGGCTATACTGCGGCCGCTACTTCAGGCGTGTGTAACGTCACGTTGACTGGCCTTGTGTTTTCAATGACGCCCCTCGCCGTTTCAACCGCTTTTGCAGTGCCATGCACCATGAGCAGGAAGTGATCGGTCTTAAGCGCCAATTCGTACTGGAGGACGCTGTCTTTTGGAATACCCATGCTGTAGAGCCCCGCACCGATTGCACTCAGACCTCCGACTACCGCGGCGCCTTCCAACGCTCCTATGATCCACGCAACTACGGGGCCCGCCACCAGCACTGGGCCGATACCCGGAATGGCGAAGAAGGCGGACCCGAAGAGCAATCCCCAGAAGCCTCCCCAAAATGCGCCCGTCTTGCCCCAGTACTTCATCCGGTCGCCGGCATTGTAGTACCCCACCACGTGTTCGTCGGTGTGGGTGTCCTTGCCAATAATGGACAAGGTGTGCAGGTCGATTCCCGCGCGCTGAAGTTCCTTGATCGCCTGTTCTGCTTCGGCATGCGTTCCATAAACAGCTACTACTGCGTTCGTTTCAGACATTGAGGAGCTCCTTGGCTGAGTTGGTGACGACGACCGTCCCGAAACGGCCGCCGTACGGCAGGTGGTGATGCACGTCCAGCACCAACTTGTTATTTAGCGAGGAAGAGCCTTTTGAAAGCTGTGTGCGGACCCCTTCGTTTCCAGGAACCGAGGATGTTCAGCCGTGAGAAGGTGCAAGATGTGCGTCTGCAAGTGCAGAGTTGGCGCCGCGGGGCCAGTCGTCCAGACTGGCGGCAAGAGAAGCTGTCGGTTTTGCAGCCGCAATCGCGCGGGGCGGACACTTCCGGGTTCGGAAAAGAGTGGTCGGCCTCGTGCACATGCCAAGGGAGTTACCAATGCTTTCTCAGGAGAAATCGCCATGCACGAGTCACACCGAAAAGCAGCTGAGCAGCACGAGCTCGCGGCCCGGGCTCATCGCACCGCAGCGGAACATAACGAAAAAGGCGATCGCACAGCGGCAGACTGGCACTCGGAGCGAGCGTTGGAGTATTCGGACCTCGCCTACAAGCTTGCACAGGAAGACCATACCAAGTCTGGAAGGATAGTGAGTCTATCAATGTCTACTCGTTATAACAACGGATCGCACTACGAAAACCATCAACGAGCTGCCGAGTTGCACGATGTTGCGGCGCACGCACATCGTAGCGCTGCGGAAGCCCATGATAAACAAGATCACCGAACCGGGCAGGAGCACTCTCGGCAGATTCTGGAGCACACCGATCGAGCGTACCAGCATAGCGCGCAAATGCAGCGGGGAAATGCGAACGAGCACGGCATCGCGATGTTTGGGCACAACGAGATCTCGCGGCTGGCTCATGAACTATGGCAAGCCCGAGGCTGTCCACAGGGATCGCCGGACGAGGACTGGTTCCACGCCGCACACGAACTGCGGGCTCGCGCGGAGAGGCTGGGGGAATGACTCGGCTGCCGACCAGCGGATACCGCCGGCCAGTCGACTCCCACCTTCTGTTCGATTAAGCATTTCGGCGAGCGGGCAGACCTTGTCGACGTGCTGGGCCGAAGGCATTCAGACCCTCGGCGGAATCCCCATCGCCATGGCTCAGGACGTCGCCGAGACCAGGCTCACGAGCTCATCAGCGCTGAAGCCCGCGACGCGGCCCATGCCGCAGCGGCGAGCGGCGACGATGGAACCAATGCCTTGCTGGTCAGCGACGTCCTACGCCGGAACGAACTTCAAGTTTGGTTTGTCTTCGAGCAGCTCGCGGGCGTGGGTCTGGCCAACAAAGACCGAGAGGCTGCCGGCTCGCCCGTCAAGGCTCACGCCTAAATACCGGCGTTGCCTCCGCGTCGGCGATGGCATAGGCGCACGATCCGGCCCACACGGGGATGCCGAACATGCCGGCGCCGAGCAGGCCCAAGTGAAGAGCCAGTAAGCGCCCGCGCCGGCTAAGGGACGCAGTGCCTCGCAGTGCCTCGGCGGCCTCACGTGCGGTCGAGATGGTATGACTAAGTACATCACTAGGTTAGAAAAGAACATGCAGGTGACGGCATCGTTGCGCACGCGTCGAAGTTCCGCTTGGACGTGCCTTCGCGCTGTGCCGGGGTCGATTTGCCCGCAGCGATCTCCTCCTCAACTTCCTGCCTGCCCTGCATCACGTCAGCCATGCAGCCGAGATCGGCAGCGATGTTGACGATATTGGTGATGAGGAGCAAGGCACAGGCGCTCCACAGTATCCACCGTGGATAGCGTGCTCGAATCACGCCTGCCAACCCGAGCCCGGTGACCATGCCGAGGCGGGCGCACATGATTTGTACGCCGCCATCAAAGGGAAAGAGATGATCGCGGTCCACAAAAGCGAGTAGCCGAAGGCGGCACCGGCGACGGAATACGTTGAAATGCCGGATGGGGTCGTCATCGGCAGCACCGGTAATCAATCCGGGACCAAGGTTCGAAAAAAATCTGCGGAAGCGACCCTTTAGAACGAACGCTCGTCTGGCCGCCTTCGCAGAGTTCTGACTCATTCGGCCACCCATCCGCCCGCCCCGCGCACCTCCTCGAAGAACGGCGTACGTTCCTGGAGCACACATTCAGCCGCGTAGAGGTACATAGCGGCCGACCAGGTCTGCCAGTCCCGTCCAGCGGGCTCACCGGTCTGCGCCTTGATCCACTCATTGAAGCCCCACTCCGCCTCATTCTCGTGCCACGGTTTCACGAGTTCGGTGAGCGCCAACAGCTTCCGCTTCGCCAAGTCCATTCGACCCGCCGCCACGCAGGCCGCCACATAGAAGCCGCAGACAAATGGCCAGACCCCCCCGTTGTGATACTCGCCAGGCCGGTTGTATTGCTCGTATCGTGGCAACCAGTCGGGATCGTGGCGCAAGATATACGGAAATAAACAAGGCGGCAAATCCACGGCCACTTCTTTCCGGTCCCACATGGCGGCGCACTCTGCTTCAACCCATGCCACCAGATCGCGCGCGCGATCGGGCGCAGCAATCCCAGTCAGGATCGCCAGACTATTGCCCAGCAAGTCGAAGCGATCGCTGTGGAAGAGTTTGTAGGAGTAAAGGGCGTAATATGGCTTGGATGGCACGACAAGCCCCTCGTGTTCATGAGGGTTCTTGACCTCGCCTTGGACCTCAAGGCGGTTCATCAACCCACGCAGTTGGGCAGCGGACTCGTGCTCCCCGTACAGCACAAGATACGCGTAGACCAGAGTGTTCACGTAGAGCCCATAGCCCGTCACCCACTGCTCGTCGCGCCAGTCGCTGGTGGGTAACTGGGAGACCATGACCATATCGTCGGGGCTCTGGTACTGCATCCACTTCAAGGCTTTGTGTGCCGCCTCGTCAAGGAATTCAGGCTGGTTTGCCGATTTCCTGTATAGGGCCAGCACGAAGAGAAAGAGCGGAGTAGTATCGCTAGAGCCACGGTCGGCAGGATCGTGCGCGAGCGATGGGATGTGGCCCAGCGGCGTCTGGTTCGTCGCCAGCGCCACGAGAGTGCGCCTCAGAGCGTTGGCCAGTTCCTGGTTGCCGGTGGCCAAAAAGCCCAGCGAGGAGATCATGAGGTCTCGCGTGTAAGGCTCCGGATATCCCCACCCGGCGGTCCGCGGCAGTCCTTGAAAAGGCCCGCGCGCGTTGTGGAGCAGGACAAGGAGGGCCGCCTCTTTAGCCTGATCGATCGGGACAAGCGACTTCTCGTCCATAAACATGGTCACGTTAATCAATTTCCAATCGCTCGGACACGATCTTCACGAAACTCCTGGCCACCTGGCGATAGTCGAACAACTCCACGACTCGTCTTCGGCCCGCTTCGCCCAGGCGCCGGCGCAGATCGCCGTCCCGCATGAGTGCCAGCAGATATTTGGCGATGTCGGGGGCGCTGGCGCGGAACTCCGCTGTTCGTGGAGTCGGAAACACGATGCGATGGCTGTCATCGATTCCATGACCTTCGCCGAATACCGCCTCCGTGATCTTCCTCTCTTCTGCTACTTTAGCCAGAAAGGCCGTTTCGCCGTGGACCATGGTGTCAAGAAACGCCATCGCATCGATAGCGATTACCGGCTTGGCACAGGCGTTCGCCTCCACCTGAATCATTCCGAAGCCCTCCAGCCGCGAAGGTGCAGCATAGATATCGCAGGCCGCCAATAAGTAGGGCATAAAATTGTGGGAGACCACGTTAGTGGAGTATATGACCTTCTTGTCGATGCCCAGTTCCTCCGCCAGCCGGAGATCGATCGTGTTCTGTTGAAAGGTGCGTGGCTGAGGCCAAACTTTGCAGACATATCTCCAGTCAGGTGCTTCGGCGTCGATCAGCGCCAGCGCCTGCATTACCTCTTGAGCGCCTTTGGACGCCGCGTCGCCGCCGACGGTCAGGATCATGCTCTGGCCGTCAGACACCCCCAAGGCCTCGCGGATCGACCGGATCTTGAGGTCGTCGCGGCTGCGCGGCACGAAGCTATCTGTGTCGCACCCTACCGGCAACACCGCGATATTGTCGCCACGGATGCCATCCCTGATATAGACTTCCTTCACCCAGTTGGAGGTGACCAGAATCAGCGGCAGAGAGTTCAACAAGTCCCGATGCGCCGCGACATAACCATCGGCCAGGAGCCACGGCACGCATTTCATGCCGAACTGCTGGGGGTGCAGGACCAGGTGCGGAACATGGCCCCAGAAGCCGATGCCGACCACCACGTCCGGCTGGAACCAGCGATAATACCATTCCTTTTCCTGGGGCGATTCAAAATGTACCGGATGGACATCCACGCCGATCTCATTGAGGCCCTTACACAGTAGCTGGCCTTGAGTCGCCAGGCCGGCAGCCGAGGGCGGGTATTCAGTCAACACCAGCACCTTCATGAGTGTTTGTCCAGGAGCGCCGCGACGGCAGCTTGTGCGGCGCCGAAGCACCAGAAGCCTTCGTGTCGCGGAGTGGTCCCCGTTTCCCAAGTGTCGGGGCCAAACCCGTAAAGGTCTGTAATCAGTCGCCGCTTGTCGAGCCAGATCTCGTCCGGCAACATGTCGCGCTTATCGGCGTCCTGGCGAACTCGTGGCAGGTATGCCCGGCCACCATCCTCATAGGCGAACATCCACAACCGTTTGGTGTCGATACGACCAGATCGCCACAACTCCACCACGGCCCGGCAGCACTCGGCGTGCCGGCGGTGCTGCGTGTATTCGCCCAGCGGCCCGTGAGTCAAAATCAGGTCGTAGCTGTTTCCAGCCAATAGGCCGGCGGCGGTCTCCTCAACCTGCCAGGGGGGCAGTGGCGTCTGATCAGGACCGTCGTCAAGATCCGCCATCTCTCCCTCCGCTCCGAGGCTCTCCAAGACCTGGCGGAATTTTGGAGCGCGATCGGCATCCAAAGCTCTGCATAAGGTCACGATGCGCCACCGAAACTCGGGATGGGTCAGAATATAGCCGCCGCACCAGAGCGTCTCATCGTCCGGATGGGCGACAATCACAGCCGCTCTGGGCCGCGCGTCTGAGCTCATGGCTTTCGGCAAAACGGGGGTCACGTAGTTGCGCTCCTGGGCAGGCGTTCGGCCAATTGGCTGCCGGGCTTTCTAATGCCTATCTCACTCCACCAATGTTGCAGGCTGTCGAAGTACAGGTAGACCACTGGCGTTGTGTATAGCGTAAGCAGTTGACTCATAATCAGCCCCCCGATGATGGTGATGCCCAGCGGACGGCGCAGTTCGGATCCGGTGCCGGTCCCCAGCGCGAGCGGCAGTGCTCCCAGCAGCGCGGCCATGGTAGTCATCAGGATGGGGCGGAAGCGCAGCATGCATGCCTCCACGATGGAATCGTGCGAATTCTTGCCCTCGTTCCGCGCGGCGGCGAGCGCGAAATCGATCATCATGATGGCATTCTTCTTCACGATGCCGATCAAGAGAATGATGCCGATGATGGCGATAATGCTGAGGTCGGTGTGGGTGAGAAAGAGGGCCAGCAGCGCGCCGACGCTGGCCGCCGGCAGGCTGGAAATAATGGTGATGGGATGGATGTAGCTCTCATACAGCATCGCGAGAATGAGGTAGACAGCCACCAGCGCCGCCGCAATCAGGATGGGCTCGGTGGCAAGCGATGCCTGGTAGGCTTGTGCCGTCCCGGCGAATTCCGTCTGAATCGTCGCCGGGAGCCCGACGGCCGCCGCCGCCTTTGCTGAGGCATTTACGGCATCGCCCAGCGCCACACCCGGCTTCAAATTGAAGGAAATGGTCACTGCCGGGAAGAGGCCCTGGTGGGTCACCGTCAGGGGGGCAGTGGCCGTTCCGAAGGTGGCGAAGGCGCTCAAGGGTACTTGCTTTCCGCCCGGTGAATCCACATAGATTTGACTTAGAAATAGGGGATTCTGCCAGAACTCCGGTGATACCTCCATCACCACGTGATACTGATTCAGTGAGGTATACATGGTAGATACCGGGCGCTGGCCAAATGCATCGTAGAGTGTGGTGTCGATGTTTTGCGGGGTAATACCGAAGCGCGCCGCAGTCCCGCGATCGTACTGAATCAGGGCTTGCAATCCGCCGTCCTGCTGATCGCTGCTCACATCGGAAATGACCGGAATCTTTTTGAATTCCGCGAGCATTTTGGGGACAAACTGATTGAGATCGTCCAGGTTGTCGCTGCGCATGGCGAACTGATATTGCGCATTACTCTGCCGGCCGCCGATGCGCAGATCCTGCGAGGACTGCAGATAGAGGACAGCGCCTGGCCGCTTGGCCAGCTTAGGCCGCAGCCGCGCGATGATGAGATCGGCGGTGATTTTGCGCTGTTCCAGCGGCTTTAACGAAATGAACAGGCGCGCCGTGTTGTAGGTGCTGCCCCCAGTGAATCCAATGACGGTGTCAATAGCCGGGTCCGCGGCGACAAGATTGACCATCGGCAGCAGGATGTTGTCCATGGCTTGAAACGACGTGTCCTGGTCGGCTGTAATCGACCCCTGAAGCCGACCGGTATCCTGTTGCGGGAAAAATCCCTTGGGGATGCGAATGAACAGGAAAACGTTCAGGCCGATCGTGCCGAGCAAGACGAGTAGGGTAATCCCGCGAAAGCGCAGCGCGGCTGCAAGCGTTCTGCCGTACAGGTTTACCACCCAATCAAAAGCTCGCTCACTGGTTCGGTACATCCAGCCGTGGGAGCGCTCCCGCTTGAGGAGATAGGCGCACATCATGGGAGTCGCCGTGAGTGAAACCACCATGGAGACGGCGATGGCGACGGAGAGCGTAACAGCGAATTCGCGAAACAGGCGGCCCACGATGCCTCCCATCAGAAGCAGGGGGATGAACACCGCGATCAGCGAAACGCTGATGGTAAACACCGTGGAGCCGACTTCCTGAGCACCTTTCAGCGCGGCCTCTACGGGATGCATCCCCTGTTCCAGATAACGCGTGATGTTCTCGATTACCACGATCGCGTCGTCCACCACGAACCCCGTGGAGATGGTAAGCGCCATCAGCGAAAGATTGTCGAGGCTGTAGCCGAGCAGATACATCATGCCGAAGGTTCCCACCAGCGATACGGGGACGGCGACGCTGGGAATGAAGGTCGTCCGCGCGCTTCTCAGGAAAACGAAAACCACCAGGATCACCAGCATCACCGAGATGACCAGCGTCTTTTCGGTGTCACCCACGGAAGCACGGATGGTGACCGTCTGGTCCATTGCTACCCTTACATCGATGGAATGTGGGATCGAGGACTCAATGAGCGGCAGGACCGCCCGGATGTTATCGACTGTGTCGATGATGTTTGCTCCCGGTTGCCGGTAGATGATGACCAGGACGGACGGCTTGCCGTTGGCGTAGCCGGAGTTGCGTAGGTCTTCCACGGAATCCTGTGCCTGGCCGATGTCGGAGATTCGCACGGCCGATCCGTTGCGGTAGGCCACCACCAGCGGCTCATAGTCGCTGGCCTGGAAGATTTGGTCGTTCGCGTCCACTTCCCACATGCGAAGATCATCCGAAAAGTGTCCCTTAGGTGTGTTGGCATTGGCGCCGCTCAATGCCGTCCGGACCTGTTCCAGGCCGATGCCATACTTATTCAGAGCCGTCGGATTCAACTCGATCCGCACGCCGGGCAGCGAACTGCCTCCCACGGTCACCTGTCCCACGCCGGTCACTTGCGCCAGTTTCTGCGCCATGATCGTGGAAGCGGCGTCGTACATCTGGCCCCTGGTGAGGACGGCCGAAGTGAGGGCCAGCATGAAAATGGGAGAGTCGGCCGGATTCACTTTCCGGTACGAGGGGTTGTTGGGAAGATTGGTCGGCAGGTTCCCGCGGGCGGCGTTGATGGCAGCTTGTACGTCGCGCGCGGCCGCGTCGATGTCCCGATCCAAAGCGAATTGCAAGGTAATGTTGGTAGATCCGAGCGCACTCGACGAGGTCATCTCGGTGACTGACGCAATCCGTCCGAATTGCCTCTCCAGCGGTGTGGCCACGGAGGATGCCATCGTCGCGGGACTTGCCCCGGGCAATCCGGCGCTCACGGAGATGGTCGGAAACTCTACTTCTGGTAGCGGCGAGACTGGGAGAAGTCGATATGCCGCCGCGCCTGCCAATGTAATCGCCACCAAAAGAAGTGTGGTGGCGACGGGCTTCCGGATGAATGGTTCGGAAATATTCATCGCTCTACCCGGCGGGAACCGGTTCGGCGCCGGCAGGGACCTTGCTGGTCTCGGTCCGAGGTGAGATGCGCTTTGCCAACCGGTCGAACCAGATGTAGATAACCGGCGTGGTATAAAGCGTCAACAGTTGGCTGATGAGCAGGCCGCCGATAATCGTGATGCCCAGGGGCCGGCGCAACTCCGAGCCGCTACCAGAGCCGAGTGCCAGCGGTACCGCTCCGAGCAGCGCCGCCATGGTGGTCATCATGATCGGGCGGAACCGCAGCAGGCAAGCCTGATAGATGGCCTCTTCCGGTTTCACGCCATCCTTACGCTCCGCCTGCAACGCGAAATCAATCATCATGATGGCGTTCTTCTTCACGATGCCGATGAGCAGCACGATACCGATCAACGCAATCACACTGAAATCGTTCTTGAAGAGGATGAGGGCGAGCAACGCGCCGACGCCAGCGGAAGGCAGCGCGGACAGGATGGTTAACGGGTGAATATAGCTTTCATAAAGAATCCCCAGGACGAGATAGACGGTAATCAGCGCCGCGGTAATCAATACCGGCTCGTTGGCCAGCGACGTCTGAAAGGCCTGGGCAGTGCCCTGATAGGCCGCCTGTATGCTCGCCGGCATGGCCATTCCAACCTTTACCTGGTTGATGGCCTTGACTGCGTCACCCAAGGACGCATTCGGGGCCAGGTTGAAGGAGAGTGTCACCACCGGAAACTGACCTTGGTGGTTTACCGTGATGGGAACCGTGGTGGTCTCCACGTGGGAGAAGGCGCTGAAGGGGATCTGGCCGGCATTCGGAAACGCCGAAGACGATTGGATCGAAGGAGCGCCGGCAACCTTGGGGCCGGCCTGGATAAACAGATCGCTCAGAGCGGCAGGATTGGTATCGAACGCTGGTTTCACCTCCAGCACTACGTGATATTGGTTCAGCTGCGTAAACATGGTCGACACTTCGCGCTGGCCGTAAGCGTCATACAATGTCTGGTCAATCGCCGCCGTGGTAATCCCTAAGCGCGAGGCGGTCTTGCGGTCGAACACTAATCTTGCCCCGAGCCCAAGGCTTTGTTGATCGCTTGCCACGTCGCTCAATTGCGGCAGCTTCTGGAGTTTCCCGAGCATCTGCGGCGCGAAAGTATTCAACTCGGCTACGTTGGGATCTTCCAGCGTGTACTGGAATTGCGTTCGGCTCACGACGTCTTCCACCGAGAGATCCTGCACCGGCTGCATATAAAGCGTGATGCCCGGCACCTTCGCCAGCTCTGGCTGCAGGCGCCGAATGACGTCGCTGGCACTGATCTGTCGGGCCGCGAGCGGTTTCAGGTTGATGAGAATGCGTCCGCTATTCAAGGTTGTATTGGTCCCGTCCACTCCGATGAAGGAGGACAGACTATCCACTGCCGCATCTTGGCGAATGATCCTGGTTAACTGCTGCTGCTGCCGGGACATTTCCGGAAAGGACACCGACTGCGCCGCTTCCGAGACCCCCTGAATGACGCCGGTATCTTGAATGGGGAAGAACCCTTTGGGAATTACGATGAACAGGAAGATAGTCAGACCGAGAGTTGCGGCAGCCACCATCAGCGTGGCGAGTTGCCAGCCCAGCACCCATTTGAGCGTCCTGCCATAGAAGGCGATAATCGAATTGAACGCGTCCTCCGAGGCTCGATAGAATCGTCCCTGGCTCGCCTCGGACCGGCGCTTCAGCAGCTTGGAGCACATCATCGGAGTCAGGGTGAGTGAAACCACGGCGGACGCGAGGATGGTCACGCTCAGTGTGACCGCAAATTCGCGAAACAGGCGGCCTACGATATCGCTCATGAATAACAAGGGGATGAGAACAGCAATCAGGGAGACGGTTAACGAGACGATTGTAAAGCCAATTTGCGCGGAGCCCTTGAGCGCCGCTTCCATGGGCGTATCGCCCGCTTCGATGTAGCGGGTGATGTTCTCGATCATGACGATGGCATCGTCCACCACAAAGCCCGTTGAGATCGTTAATGCCATCAACGTCAGGTTGTTCAAGCTGTAGCCGAGCAGATACATCACTCCGAACGTGGCAACAAGCGAGAGTGGGACGGCGATACCGGGAATGATGGTGGCGGCAATATTGCGGAGAAAGAGAAACATCACCATCACCACCAGCGCCACCGTCAGCCCCAACTCGAACTGCACGTCGCTCACGGAGGCCCGAATGGTGGTAGTCCTGTCGGTCAGGACGCTGACGTGAATCGATGCGGGCAGCGACGCCGTCAGTTGAGGCAACAGTTGCTTGATGCGATCGACCACCGAGATGATGTTCGCTCCGGGCTGCCGTTGAATGTTCAAGATCACCGATGGAGTCTCGTTCATCCAGGCGGCTTGCCGGACGTTCTCGACGTCGTCGAGGATTGTGGCGACGTCGGTCAGCTTTACCGGGGCGCCGTTCTTGAAGGCGATGATCAGGGGAGCATAATCGCCACTCGAGAGCAACTGGTCGTTGGCTCCAATCTGATAACCTTGCAGCGCTCCCTCGAAGTTCCCTTTCGCCTGATTGACATTGGCGGCAACGATGGCAGTACGCAGGTCCTCAAAATTAAGCCCATAAGAGGCCATAGCTGTGGGATTCGCCTGAATCCGCACCGCCGGCTTCTGTCCGCCGCTGATGCTCACCAGTCCGACCCCCGGCAACTGCGACATCTTGGGAGCCAGCCTCGTGTCTGCCAAATCCTCCACTTTAGACAGTGGGAGTTCGGTGGAGGTCAGCGCGAGGGTCAGAATAGGTGTGTCGGCCGGATTGGTTTTGCTGTAGATCGGAGGAGCCGGCAGGTCGGCCGGAAGGTATGTGCCCGAGGCATTGATGGACTGCTGCACCTCCTGTTCAGCCACGTCGATACTCAGGCTGAGGTTGAATTGCAGAGTGATCACCGAACTTCCGCCGGAACTGGTGGACGTCATCTGCTGAAGTCCCGGCACCTGCCCGAACTGGCGTTCGAGCGGCGCGGTGACCGCGGATGCCATCACGTCCGGGCTCGCGCCTGGGTAGAACGTAATGACCTGAATGATCGGATAATCCACTTCCGGGAGCGCCGAAACGGGTAGCTGAGTGTACCCGACGGCGCCCGCCAGCAGGATGCCCACCATCAGCATCGTTGTGGCTACCGGACGTTCAATGAAGATCCGCGACGGATTCATAGCGTATTACTTGGGCAACTGCGACGCATTCCAGCCTCCGCCCAACCCTTCGATCAACAGCACGCTTGCCGACAGGCGGCGGTTCAATAGAGTAATCGCCGTCACGTCTGCGCTTAGCAGCGTCGCCTGTGCAGTGATGACCGCAAGATAATCAACCGTTCCTGATCGGTACTGAGCCGTCGAGATTTCGAGAGCGCGAGTCGCCGCCTGGATCGTTTGCTGCACCTTGTCCGACTCCGCTGCCAAAATGCGCAGGGCCGCCAGGTTGTCTTCCACCTGCTGCATCGCCGTCAGCACGGTCTCCCGATAGGCGGCCACGGTGGCATCGTAAGCGGCTCTCTCTTCAGCCACTATTCCGCGGCGGCGGCCGGCATCGAAGAGAGTGTCCGCCAATTGTGCCCCCACCGACCAAAAGCGACTAGGCCAGCTGAACCATTTGGCAAGGCTGGAACTTTCTAAGCCGCCGCCTCCGGTCAGGCTCAGATTTGGGTAATAAGCCGCGATAGCGATCCCAATCTGCTCGTTCGCCGCGGCCACACGACGCTCGGCGCTGGCGATGTCCGGCCTCCGCTCCAGCAGTTCCGAAGGGACGCCCATCGGCACCGATGGTGGAAGCGTGTTCAAGGTTACGGCCGGAAGGGTGAGATCGGCCGGTGCTTTGCCGATCAGGATCGCGATGGCGTGTTCATAGGCTGCGCGCGCCACGCCAAGGTCCATTAGTTGCGCCTGTACGGCGTACAGTTGCGTCTCTGCCTGGGCAACGTCGAGGCCGGAGGCAACCCCGGCGGACACCCGGTTCCCTGTCAACTTGAGGTACTCCTTGTAGGACACCTCCGTGCGAGTGAGTAACTCCGCTTCTCCATCATTGCCGTGCAAGCCGAAGTAGTCCAGCGCTAGTTCAGCTTGGTACAGCAGCCTGGCATTTCCGACGTCTGCGGCCAGCGACTGGGCAGTGGCGGCGCTCGCCGTCGCACCACGGCGAATGTTTCCCCACAGGTCCGGCTCCCACGAGATGTTGACCGGCAGAGTGAAACTCTTTCGGGTGCCCGAGGTGCCCGTGCTGGCTGAGTTTGTCCCTCCTGCGAAGTTGGATGCCGGAGCAGTGGTCACTGCAGGAGACAACGCGGCGCGGGCCACGCCGGCCGCAGCCTTGGCTTCCCGGTACTGCGCTTCAGCCTGCAGCACATTCTGATTCGAAACGCTCACCTGTTCTTCCAACGCGTTCAAGGCCGCGTCGTTGTACAGTTCCCACCATCTGCCTTTTGAGTACGCGTCGCCGGGTTGCGATTGCTTCCACCCGGCCGCCTCCGCCTCCTTGAAATTCACCGGCGGCTGCTCTTTGAACGCCGGCGGCGCAACAGCCGAAGGCCGTTTGTAATTCGGCCCCACCGCGCATCCGACCGAAATCAGCAGGAGGGTGAAAAACGCCGTAACCTGGAAGTTCGCAGGCGACTTCATCTGGCCTTCGCCGGGGCGGCGTGGCTGACGGCCGGCTTCGCAGCGGCGACCTGCGCGCTGACCTTGCTCCCCGCCTGCAGTTTATCAACGCCGGTCATGACCACGACTTCTCCCGGCGCCAACCCCGACGTAACTTCCGAGTCATTGCCTTCGGTGGCTCCGATGACTATCGGACGTACCTCCACTTTTGAATCCGAGTTCACAACATAGAGATAAGTCGCCTGCGAGTTACGCTGCACTGCGGCGGTTGGCACCAAGGTTACGCCGCGCTTCTCCTGTACCAGCAGTTTGGCGTTTACGAACTGGTTGGGATATAGCGTTCCCTTCGTATTCTGGAACGTGGCTCTCAGTTTGAGTGTGCCGGTGGCCGGATCGACCTGATTATCGAGGGTTGTCAACGACCCTTGCGCCAACTTGGTTGTGGCGGCGCGGTCGTAGGCATCCACCTCAAGCGTCTGTGCGGCGGCTACCTTCTTGAGCACTACCTGAAGCTGATCCTCGGAGATCGTAAAGATCGCGCTGATCGGATCCATCTGCGTGATCACCAGCAATCCGTTGGTGTCGGAAGACCGGACAATATTCCCGGCGTCTACCAGCCGCAGTCCAATACGCCCGCTGACTGGAGCCGCAATCTTGCAGTAAGCCAGATTGACCTTGGCGCTCTGGATCTGCCCCTCGTCGAGTCTTACGACGCCCTCGTCCTGATGGACGGTGGCCTGTTGAGTGGCGAGCTGCTGTTCCGGGGCGGCTTTCTGCTGGACCAATTGTTGATACCGGACCAGGTCGATGCGCGCGTTTTCCAGGGCAGCCTGGTCCTTCATCAGTTGTCCCTGGGCCTGCGTGTACGCCGCCTGATAGGGCCCATCGTCAATTTCCGCTAACAGAACACCCTGATGAACTGTGTCGCCTTCGCGATAGCGAACGTTCATCAATTGCCCGTCCACCCGGGTTCTAACCGTAACCGTCGCAAGCGGCGTCACGGCGCCAAGGCCCGAGTAATATACCCCGATGTCCCCCTTGCGGGATGTCGCCGTCACCACTGGTATGGGAGGCGGCCCCGACGCGGCCGCCTTCGCCGCCGCTGCACTTGCATTCGCGCTGGTAATCCTCGACCACAGAACATACCCGCCGGCGCCAATCACGAGAATGGCGCCTATCCACAGCCACAGCTTGTACCGATTGGTGTGAGCAGGGGCGGGCTTGTCGAACTCAGCCTTTGGCCCAGGCACCGAGGGAACCGTTGCCGGCCCGCGTGTTTCGAGAGCTTCTTCCGTAGTTGTCGTTGAACTATCGAGCATAATCTGAAAAGTGCAGAAGCTGCACCCGGAAGTGCGGGAGTTGCCGCCGTCCAACGCGACGGGAATGAGAATCTATCTTTCGGATATTCTCCTTGGCGGCGATACTCATGGAAGCCCGACATAGCGCGACTATTTCTCGCACGGCGGAACTCTCGCTTCTGCTTCAAAGGCACTTCTGGGGCCACAGATTTTCAGGCTAAGAATCGTTAATCGACGCGTTGCCGTTTCTCTATTGCCCAGGATGCGTTACGGTGCCGTGCGTGCAGTGTCAATGCGCGGGTGGACTCACCCGAGTTCTCATGCCGCCCAACGTTAGGCCGGCCGATCCTGCCGGAGAACGCGCAGGAAAACGCCGCAGACGCAACATCTGCACTTTGGAGTGCACAATCGAGAGGGTTCCCTATGCCGAACGATCAAACAGCGAGGCAAGAAGATACCAAGGTCTATCTGATCGGAGGAGGGATCGCATCGCTGGCAGCAGCCGCCTTCCTCATCCGGGATGGTGAAATTCCAGGCCGGAATATTGTCGTTTTGGAGCAGATGGACCGGTTGGGCGGGAGCCTTGATGGCTCCGGATCGGCCGAGCACGGTTATGTCGTCCGCGGGGGAAGGATGATCGAGAGCAAGTACGTCTGCACCTACGATCTCTTCTCGTCGATTCCGACTCTGGACGGCACCAAGACCGTCACGCAGGAGATCTTCGACTGGAACAAGATCATGCAGACCTCGTCGAAGTGCCGCTTAGTGCGCGGGGGCCGCGGAATCGACGCTCCCGAATATGGGCTGAGCGAAGAGCACATCCAAGGCCTGGAGCGCGTCGCGGTGGAACCGGAAGCGATGCTCGGCAATAGCAGCATCGCAGATCAGTTCCGCCCCTCTTTCTTTGAGACGAATTTCTGGTTGATGTGGTGCACCACCTTTGCATTCCAGCCCTGGCACAGCGCGGTGGAATTCAAGCGATATCTGTTGCGATTTACGCACATGGTCGCCGGTTTTAACCAACTGCACGGGATCATGCGCACCATCTACAACCAGTACGACTCGATGGTGCGCCCGCTGCAGAAATGGCTGGCGGACCGCGAGGTGCAATTCGAGTTGAATGTTCGCGTAACTGATCTCGTCCTGCGAGAGGAAGCCGGCCAGAAAAGAGTGGACCGCATTCTGTATACGCGCCGGGGCCTCTCCGATGAGATCAGGGTCGCCAACACCGACTACGTAATCATCACGCTGGGTTCCATGACGGAGGCCTCCAGTCTCGGTTCCATGGACTCCGCCCCGGTGCTCAACGGGAAAGCCGACGGAGGCGCCTGGACACTGTGGCAAAAGATTGCGGCCAGCAGGCCCGAGTTCGGGCACCCTTGCACGTTCACCGACCGAATCGAGCAGTCCAAATGGGTTTCATTTACTGCCACGCTGCGCGACCGCACCTTCTTTCGCCTGCTTCGCGACTTCACCGGCAACGTACCCGGAGAAGGCGGACTGATCAGCATCGCCGATTCGGCGTGGTTGGCCTCGATCGTATTGCCTCATCAACCGCACTTCATGGGACAGTCCGAGGATATAGAAGTCTTCTGGGGCTACGGTCTTCGGGTCGACGAACGGGGCGACTTCGTGAAGAAGCCAATGTCGGCGTGCACCGGCCGGGAGATCTTAACCGAGGTTCTGGGCCACCTGCACATCGAAAAAGAAGCGGCGCAAATCCTCAAGACGTCGACCTGCATTCCCTGCATGATGCCGTTCATCACCAGCCAATTCTTAACGCGGGAGAAAGGCGATCGTCCGCAGGTGGTTCCATCGGGAACGGCAAATCTGGCGTTCATCGGCCAGTTTTGCGAACTTCCCAATGACGTGGTGTTTACGGTGGAATACTCCGTCCGCAGCGCCGCCACAGCCGTCTACAGCTTGCTTGAATTGGACCGTGAACCGCCGGCCGTCTACAAAGGACAATATGACCCGCGTGTTTTACTCATGACGTTTAAGACGCTACACGAGATGACGGTCTGACGGTGGTAAAGGCGCACACTGTCACACCCACCGGGAGCAAATGGCTGCAAGTAGCGCAGGTGTTTGAGATTTCATAGCACTCCCCGCGACTACGGCCGCCGCTCATCCTGGTGCGGCCGATGTGATCTCACGGTGCCCAAATTCGGTTCCTCTTGCTCAACTAGCGTGCGGTACTACGAGCCAGACGGAGCGAAATGGTCTGTGGGAATAAACGTTCTGCGGTGACGCCGGGTGGGAGCTTCAGACCGAACGATGCCAACCGGATCGTGTGCCAGCCCTCGCTTAATCCACTCAAGTCAACGCGAGCTGTCAAGCCTGACATAACAGGATTCATCACCCAGGAATTCCCTCGTAGCTGGACACTGACAGTGTTCACTGGTTGATTGGAGATGTATAGGCCCGCAGGTACATTTGCAAACTCCACCGGGGCGATAACGGTTTTGACCGTCGTCCCTCCGCCTAAGAACGAAACACCCCAAATCAAAGTCGCCAGCGCCAATGCGGAAAGTCGATATCGGACATTGGCGAAGAGCAGCCCCCGAACTCTGATCAATATGGAAGCGCGCCGCTCAGGATGAAGACTGTAAAGCGCTTGCCGTAGCGCGGCCTCATCTGGCATCGCATGGATGTCTCGTCCATCGATCACCACCACCTGCCCCCGCTCCTCCGAAGCCACCAATACCAGGGCATCCGAGCCCTCGGCCAATCCCAACGCTGCGCGATGCCGTGTTCCGAACCCGGTTGGCACGTCTTCCCGTCCGCTCAACGGCAGAACCAGACGCGCATAGGCGATCCGCTCGCCTTCAATCAGCACGGCACCATCATGAATGGGAGAATCCTTGCGAAAGATCGCTTCGATGAGCCCCTTCGATACTTCCGCGTCGCTTCTGATGCCGTTCGAAACCAGGTTGCTGATCGGATCTTTGCGCTTAAGCACGATCAGTGCCCCAATTCTGCTTTGGGCCATTTCGAACACGGCGGCAACGATCGCATCGTACGTGCGGACGGAGGCGGCAGGTGCGTGAAGCCTGAAGTGGGCGATACTGTCGAGGCGGAGGAGCGAATGCTGCAACTCAGCTTGGAACAGGAGTACGAGCAGTCCGATTACCGCGAGACAAGCCCCTTCGAACACCCAACTCGTGATGGTCAAATCGAAGTGCCCGGCCCATAGGGCGGCGGCGTGGAAGCCAACAATCAGCAACGCCAGATGGAGGGCGCGCGTCTGCTTGGCCCAGAGTAGTACCAGGTACAACGCTATGCTCAGTACGATAAAGTCGACAACATTCTGCCACCGAAGCCAATTTATCAGCAGGATAGTTTCACAGCCTCCATCTTGAAGCGGGTGCTCGACCTCTTAGATCCAGTTCTTTCGGAGTAACCAGACTTTGGTTAGCTGGGTAAGCCCAACGTAGCAAAGCAGGGTCACCATCAGGATCGGCCAGTATAGTCCTGGCAGGTGTGCAAGGCCGAGCGAAGGGCCGAGGGGAGAATACGGCAACCATGCCCCGAGAATCATGATGGACAACGTCGTGATCGTCAGCGGCAAACTCGCCCGGCTCTGTAGGAAAGGAATCCGATTGGTTCGAATGACGTGAATGATGAGCGTCTGCGTCATCAGCGACTCGACGAACCAAGCCGTCTGAAATACTGACGCGCGGGACGGGTCCCAACACTTGAACAGCCAAAGCATGACGAAGAACGTCGAATAGTCGAAGATCGAACTGATGGGGCCGATGAAGAAGATGAAGCGCTTAATCTCCCCGATATCCCAGGGCCGCGGATGGGACACCTGCTCTTCGTCCACCGCGTCGGTCGGGATCGGCACTTGCGAGAAGTCATACAGCAGGTTGTTGGTCAATACCTGGATTGGCGCCATCGGCAGGAATGGCAGAAAGGCGCTCGCCCCCACCACACTGAACATGTTCCCGAAGTTGGAACTCGCTCCCATGCGAATGTATTTCAAGATATTCGCGAAGACCTTGCGTCCCTCGGTCACGCCGCCTTCGAGCACCATGAGGTCCTTCTCCAGCAAGATCAGATCGGCGGATTCCTTGGCGATGTCCGTCGCCGTGTCCACGGAGATGCCGACGTCGGCGGCTCGTAATGCGGGAGCGTCGTTGATTCCGTCGCCCATGAAGCCGACCACGTGCCCCTTACCGCGAAGGGCACGGATGACACGCTCTTTGTGAGCCGGGGATAGGCGGGCAAAGAGGGTCGTCTTCAACGCCGCTTCAGCCAACTCCGGGTCCGACATTTTCTCCACGTCTGCGCCCAAGAGCATCGGGTCGGGTAAGAGGCCCACGTCTTTGCATACCTTGCGGCTGATGAGCTGATTGTCGCCGGTCAGGATTTTCACCGCCACTCCGTGCTGATGCAGGGCTTCGAGCGCAGGCCCGGCAGTTTTCTTGGGCGGGTCCAGGAATGCGACGTATCCTCTGAGCACCAGGTCGCGTTCGTCAGCTAGCGAGCAGACGTCCTTCCCCGGAAGGTCCTTGGTTGCCACAGCCAGCACTCGGAAGCCATCGTTGCTGAGACTGTCGTACTGCTGTTTCAGGCCGACCATCAGCGCAGGATCCATCGGGGACAGTTTCCCGTCCAGTTCAAAGTGCGAGGAGCGCTGGAAGACCTCCTCTGGCGCTCCTTTGGTGAAGAGGATCGCTTTGCCCTCGGGGTCCTGCACCAGGACGGACATCATGCGCCGTGTGAAATCAAACGGGATCTCGTCCAGCTTTTTGTACTTCTCGACCAAGTCCTTGCCATGGAAATCGGCGCTATCCAGGATTGCCCGGTCGAGCAGATTCTTGAGCCCGGTCTGGAAATTGCTGATCAGGTAGCCGAACAGGAGCACATAGTCGTCTTCCCGGCCGTCGACATTGCAATGCCGCATCAGAACGACGCGATCCTCAGTGAGAGTGCCGGTCTTGTCTGTACACAGTATGTCCATGCCGCCGAAATTCTGGATGGAATTGAGACGCTTGACAATTACCTTGCGGCGGCTCATGGCAAGCGCACCCTTCGCCAGGCAGACGGACACAACCATCGGTAGCATCTCGGGCGTGAGACCCACCGCCACGGCCATGGCGAAGAAGAAGGCGGATTTCCAATCGTGCTTGGTGAGGCCGTTGAGGAGAAACACCAGAGGCACCATCACCGCCATAAGCCAGATCATGAGCCAGGTGAAGCGGTTAAGGCCTTGGTCGAAGCTGGTCTCCGCACGTTCACCGGTGATCGAACTGGCCATGCTGCCGAAATAGGTCTGAATGCCCGTGGTGACCACGGCCGCTGCGGCGGTGCCGCTCTCGACGCTCGTCCCCATGAAGCAGATGTTCTTGAGCTCAGTTGGAGAACTTGCCGTCGTGGTGTCGGGTTCGTGGAACTTTTCGATGGGGAGCGACTCACCGGTAAGGCTCCCCTGGCTCACGAAAAGGTCCTTGCAAGACAGCACCCGCACATCGCCTGGAATCATGTCGCCGGCGGCCAACTGAATAATGTCCCCAGGTACCAGATCGCGAAGCGGTATTTCCTTCGCCTTGCCGTCCCGCACAACGGTGGCGGTCACATGGATCATGGCCTTCAGCTTGGCCGCCGCCGCGCCGGCCCGTGCCTCCTGCCAGAAGCGGAGCCCGACACTCAGCGCCACCATCATGGCCATTACTGTGCCGGCGCGGGCGTCACCAGTAGCGAACGAAACCCCTGAGAGAACCGTCAGTAGAATTACCAGCGGATTGAGAGTGATTTTGAGAAGCCGGACGGGCCAGCCTTGCGGCTTCTCTTGTGCAACCTCATTGGGACCAGTGGTTCGCGCCCGCAAATCGGCCTCGTCCTGCGTCAGGCCGCTCGCCGCA
>Ga0209067_10000402_pt1 | contig 28112 bp, 23 predicted proteins | sample ColStrG_CSR_2013_FD_187199 | JGI IMG/M metagenome (GOLD analysis project Ga0209067, IMG submission 187199) | Freshwater sediment microbial communities in response to fracking from Pennsylvania, USA - Cold Stream Run_MetaG_CSR_2013 (SPAdes)... | ecosystem: Environmental > Aquatic > Freshwater >... | reverse complement strand
ATATAGGCAGAAGCGGTTAAGATGGCCATTTCCGAAATAATTTCCTGGATCTTTCCCTTTTGAGATTTAATTTCTACCAGGTTTAATTTATCCACTTCAGGTTGAACCGAACGAACCACATAATGGGTATTTTCAAAAACCCCTGATGATAGCATACTAGGGGAGGTTCCTTGCATCATTTCCTGAATGGTGCAAATCCTTTCGGAGTTTGAGTTCCATTTCGGGCCTTTTTCCAAAAGGCTGATGGATGGGGACTGTGCCTCCTTGATATCAATAAATTTTACTTTCCCTTCTAGTTCAACAGCAACCAAATAACGATTCAGACCCAAGCTGCCGGTTCCAGCTATCCTAAATCCTGCATCCAAAGGTATTATACGAATTTCCTTTTCTTTTTTAGCTTCCAACTTTTTGGATTTGCCAGATTCTCCATCTTGAATACTATTGGTTTTATCTGGGTAATAAAACTTTAAAAATTTAACCGTAAAATCGAAAAGCTTTGATTTTAAATCATCCTCTATGGGAATCAAATGTTCATTTTCCTTTTTGAACCGAAGTTTTCCCCCCTTTTCCTCCAACCAATCCTTAACCAGAGATTTTTTAGTCCGGCTTTCAATTTGTTTAAAATAATGCAGGGTAATACCACTGGCACAGGGCTCTTCAATCACTTTTGCTTTTCCATGAGCTAAGGCCGCCGAAAACTCATTTAGGTAATGATGAGCCAGTTCATCCATGGTTTTGGTGTCAAGACCTAATATTTCGGCCGATAAATAAAGGCTGGAAATAAATCGACTTAAATCATAGGTGCAGGGAGCCAAGGTAGACTCATCAAAATCGTTAATATCAAAGTATATCAATTGATTTTCTCCTTTATAGACACCAAAATTTTCAAGATGAAGGTCACCGCATATCCAGGTATGGGTAGAATCTGAAAATTTATGGCTGGATTTTATTAAATCCTGATAAAATAAATGGCAGGTACCTCTAAAAAAGCTAAAAGGATTGGAAGCCATTAGGGCATATTTTTTTTCTAAAACATCAGGCTTTCTCCCAGAATTGTACTCCTTAATAATCTCAACAACATTTCTATTCATATTCGTGGTTTTAGTTTTAATAATTTAATTCAATAACATTTTGATCAGAAATAAGGAATTTAACCCATTTTTCCTGATTTTTTTGATTTCCCTTTACGGTCCACCATAAAATTCTCTCATTTTTATCCTTGAAATGTTTTATATCCAAGGTTTTAAGATTACAGGATTGGATTTGTTCCTCCCATTCATTTTCGTTTTGGAGGGTTTCTGAAATCCGAATCATATAGACCCTAACCTGTGAAAACCGATCCATCCAAAGTTGGATTTTTGAGAAGCCATAAAGCACTAGGAGGGCAAAACCTGTACCTTGAAAGGCTAAAGTATAATAGCCCAAACCAATACACATACCCAGGGATGATACTACCCAGATGGTAATGGCGGTGGTAAGGCCCATTACCTTATTTTCTTCCTTGAATATAACCCCAGCACCCAGAAAGCCAATGCCAGTTAAAATATTGGAGGCAATTCGATCCGGATTGTTTTTGCCACCCAATCCAATAGATAATAGGGTAAACAGGGTAGCGGCTAAACAGATCAAGATTAAGGTTCTAAACCCTGCCGATTTGCTTCTAAATTCTCTTTCTGCTCCTAATATTCCCCCAATTAAAACCGATAAGCAAATTTTGGTAAAATTTTCAGTGAAGAAAACCAGGCCGAGGTTCAGCGTTAATAGATTTGAATTAGGCATTTGTTCATAAAAGGGTAAAATTTGGAACAAATGAAAAACCGGGAGAGCGTTTATCATCCCCCCAAAGTTAATATAATGTTAACTAAATGTTAAAATAATATTAATTAATTTACTGGTTTTAGAAAAAGATGCTTTTCAGCAAAACTATACGTAGCCTCCCGAACTGATTTTAGATCTTTTGAACGGAGATAAGATACCATTACATGGTCCCCAACATTGGGTAATTCATGATATTCCTTATCCTTTGAAGAGGTGCCTAATTGAGAAAACATGGTTCGAATAGCCGGGACACTTACGGTGGAATCTTGAATTTTCTGGTTTTTATAGTAGGCAAGGCATAGAATCGGTATATGAATCTTACTAAAATATTCTGGATTCATGGTTTTATCCAATAAAGTTTGAAGAGCGATAACCCCTTCAATCCTAAAAGTATTATACCAATAATGACTGGAAGCAGTATCCTTATGAGATCCATACAGATATTTTCCATGGGATATGATTCTGGCTAATTGAAGACCCCAAGGTTTATTAAGAATTTTGGCGTCCGGACTGAACAAAGCAATACAAGGTGAATATAAAATAAGAGCCTTAATCGGTAGATTTTGTTCCTGTGCAGCCAATATTAATGCCTGAGCTCCCCCTGCGGAAGTTGCCATCAAAATAACCGAATCACCGATTCGGGTTCCAATTCTCAAGGCCATCTTGGCGGTACTATATAATGTATCGGCTGTAATCTTTTCAAATGCATCGGAATCCTTCATGCCATGAAAAGCTAGGCGGGACAAAAATAAATTACATCCGTAGCGCTTGGCAAACTCTTTATGGATAGGATCTCCTTCCATTTGAGAAGCCGTAAAACCATGCAGGTATACCACCGAATAATGAGTTTTTTTATGCACCGAATCATTGGCCCAGACAATTCGAGCCTGGTTATTTTCTTTTAAAGGTAATTTGGCCTCTGAATTACGAATGGAATCGATTAGGACTTCTAGATTATTAGGCGCCTCCGGCATTTTCGAAGAAATCAAGGGGCTACTGGGTTTGGGCCCCAGGATATAAATAATAATAAGGGCCAAAACGATTAAACCCAGTATCTTAAAAAATCTTTTCATCGATAGGATATTATAGCTTTAATATAGCAAGAATTGGAATAAACGGTATTCTAAAGAAATTCGTTTTTAGGAAAATAGGGTTCTTAAATAATGATCGTAATCCATAATCACCTGATTTCTTTCCTCCTCATTCAGTCGCTTTACCCCATAGGCAATAAAAGGCTCGAAGGCTTCCATTTGGCATAATCCAAAGGTTCCTACAAAAAGATGTTTAAATATCTCCTTGATTTCGCCACGATCATTTTCAGACCAAGCCTTTTCTGGGGCCCCAGTGGTCATACTGACCAGAACTTTTTTCCCGGCCAGCGCATTTCCCCTTCCATAGGCAAAGCCCATACTAAATACCCGATCAATATACCCCTTTAATAAGGCCGGCATACTATACCACCATAACGGAAATTGCAGAATAATACATTGAGATTCCTTCAATATTTTTTGCTCCCTTTTTATATCTTCCGTAAAAGTACCGAGTTCAAGAGCCTTTATTTGTTCTACCTGAATATCAAAATAATCTGGGTTAAACAGATTGGTGAAATCGTTCTCATCTGCAGAGGCCTTAAACTTTTCCTGGTATAAATCCACATAACTAACCTCATGACCTAATTCCCTAAGGGTATGAATGGCTTGGTTTCTAAGGCTTCCGTTAAAGGATTGAATATGAGGATGAGCAAAAATGATATGAATTTTCATCGTGCCAAGGCGTTTTCCTAGGGTTTAATTTTTACCTGAATAGAATAATGAGAACCTTGGTAAAACCGAATGTCCTGATTATATCGAACGGAATAGGCCGAATCCGGTTTATACACCAAAATTACCTGGAGATTGGAAAGATAATTGGTTTCTTTTTTTATAATTCTAACGGAATCAAAACTTGAATCCTTGGGGTTGAAATGAAAAAAATCTACCCTTCGAATATTTATTTTATTCGTATCCAAAGCCTTATAGGTTAAATTACCCTCTTTCCATTGCGATTCAAATTTACCTGCCCAGGCGGGTTTATTGATATCGGCCTCAATAAAAAAAACCAATTCCCGATTCCATTCAGGGTTAACTATTTTTCGATTTTGTGTTATTCCATTCATAATCAAGGTTTTGAATAATGGAATTTTATTTCTTGAAAATTCCGATTCCTTTTCCTCGAAATAGGATTTAAGATCAAAATAGGGTTCCTGGGCTTTTATCTTTGTTTTTGGACTACAGGCATTGATGGATAAAACCAGGATCAATCCCCCCCAAAGAGGTAGGTTAAAACCCTTAAAACGAAAAGGAATTTGGATTTTCAATTTGAATTTTTGGCTTGGGTTTATGAGACCAAAATTTCTCCGGTCATTACCTCAGGAACAGTTACCCCTAAAAGAGTTAATATAGACGGAGCTATATCGGCCAATTTACCATCTTTTATATTATGAAATTTATTGGAAATCAAAATACAAGGCACCAAATTGGTGGTATGCGCTGTGTTCGGTGTACCGTCATCATTAACCATAAATTCAGAATTTCCATGATCCGCCAAAATGATAAAGGAATATCCATGTTGGATTCCGGTTTCAACTACTTTTTTTACACAAGCATCCACCGTTTCAACCGCCTTAATAACCGCTGAAAATACTCCTGTATGACCTACCATATCCGGATTGGCAAAGTTCAGGCATATAAAATGGGTTTCCTCTTTCTCCAATTCCGGCAAAATGGCATCCACAATTCCCTGGGCACTCATTTCGGGTTGCAAATCATAGGTCGCTACTTTTGGAGAAGGGATTAAAATTCGTTTTTCCCCTTCAAACGGTTGTTCTCTCCCTCCAGAAAAGAAAAAGGTAACATGGGGGTATTTTTCGGTTTCTGCAATTCGAATTTGGGATTTATGATTCAGTTCAAGTACCTCACCCAGAGTAGAAACCAAATTATCAGAATCAAATATAATATGAACGTTTTTAAAGTCCTGATCATAGTTTGTCATGGTAACAAAATATAGATCCAAAGGCTCAAGTCCCTGTTCCGGGAAGGCTTTTTGGCTTAAACATAAGGTAAGCTCACGACCTCTATCGGTTCGATAATTGAAAAAGAAAACCACATCGCCCGATTGTATAGTGCCAATAGGATTACCCGAATCATCGGTTTTGATAATAGGCAATATAAACTCATCGGTAATATCCTGTTTATAGGAATCCAATACGGATTCATATAAATTGGTAGACTTTGTCCCTATGCCTTTTACCAAAAGGTCATACGCTTTTTTAACCCTTTCCCAACGGTTATCGCGGTCCATGGCATAATATCGACCTACCAGGGAACTTAAGGTGCCGGTAGTTTTCTTTAAATGGTTCTCCAGATCCTGTACATAACCCGCTCCTCCTTTTGGGTCCGTGTCTCTTCCATCCGTAAATCCATGAATAAACACCTTTTCCAATCCATGATCGGAGGCTAATTGGGTTAGGGCCTTAAGATGATTAATATGAGCATGAACGCCTCCATCCGAAAGCAATCCCATAAAGTGTAAATTCTTATTATGGGTTTTGGCGTATTCAAAGGCTTTTAATAATTCCGGATTCGAATCCAGTGTTTTTTCCCGAATGGCTTTGTTGATCCGAACCAATTCCTGATATACAATCCTTCCGGCCCCTAAATTCATATGCCCTACTTCAGAATTACCCATCTGACCTTCCGGCAAACCAACGGCTTCACCCGAAGCCTCCAGTTTTGAATTGGGATAGGTATTTAATAAATAATGAAAATATGGGGTATTCGCTTTTTCAACAGCATTCGAACCATCATGGCGGCCATATCCCCAACCGTCCATGATTAATAACATTACCTTTTGATTTGCATTTTTATCCATAATCAAACATAAGTAAAAAGGAGAAAGCACTCAAGGAAACTTTATTTATATTCGGGACCCTTAGCTCTAATTATGCCTCTTTCTGAATTTAAACCTGATTTTGATCAACTAAATCCTTTTATACGTGCCGCCTTTTCTGAAGATCTGGGGGATGGAGATCATACCTCTCTGGCCACGATACGAAAAGGTATTACGGGAAAAGCCAAATTATTAGTCAAGGATGATGGGACCTTGGCCGGGGTTAAACTCGCTGAAATCCTTTTCGATTATATCGATCCACAATTAAAAATGGTTCGCTTTAAAGAGGATGGAGAGCAGGTTGTTAAAGGGGATATTGCCTTTACCATCGAAGGTATGGTTCATTCCATTTTGGTTGCTGAAAGGGTGGTTTTAAACTGTATGCAAAGAATGTCTGGGATCGCAACCTTAACCCATTTCGTAGTTGAAAAATTGAAAGGTACTCATACCCAAGTTTTAGACACCCGCAAAACTACCCCTGGTTTTCGATATATTGAAAAATGGGCGGTTTTCATTGGGGGAGGGGTGAATCATCGGTTTGGACTATTCGATATGATTTTGATTAAGGATAATCATATTGATTTTGCTGGTGGAATTCCACAGGCCTTACATATGGTTCATGATTATTTGAAGGCTAGTAATCGACCTTTAAAGGTGGAGATTGAAGTTCGTAATCTGGCCGAATTGGAACAGGTTTTAATGATCGGAGGTGTAGATAGAATTTTATTGGATAATTTTAGTTTGGAAGGACTGAAATTTGCTGTTAAAATGGTAAATGGACGATTTCCAACGGAGGCTTCCGGCGGAATAAACCCGGATAATGCTCTGGATTATGCCCTTACGGGGGTTGATTTTATTTCCATGGGAGCCTTAACGCATTCCTATTCTAATATTGATTTAAGCTTAAAAGCTGTATAATGGTAGTATATATATTCGTTTTTTTGGGAGCCTATTTATTAGGATCTATTCCAACAGCCGTTTGGATCGGAAAGGTTTTTTACAATAAAGATGTTCGTGAATTTGGGAGCAAAAATGCCGGAGCCACCAATACATTTCGAGTTTTAGGCACCCAAGCAGGTATTCCAGTAATGCTTATTGATGTAGCAAAGGGATTTGCATCGGCCATGTTGGTACATTTAATTCCTGGCCTGGTTCCCCAAACCGATACCTTTATTACCCTGCAAATTGGTTTAGGATTCACTGCAGTGATAGGGCATATTTACCCCATTTTTGCCGGTTTTAGAGGGGGTAAAGGGATTGCAACCCTTTTAGGAATGGCTCTGGCGGTTCAACTTTACCCGGGTTTGATTTGCCTAGGAGTATTTTTGGTGGTTTTAACGATAAGTCAATATGTTTCGCTTTCATCCATATCGGCTTCTCTGGCTTATCCTTTGGTGATTTTTTTAGCCTTTCAAAGTCCCATCAGCCTAAAAATATTTAGTATTCTGGTCAGTTTACTCGTTCTATATACCCATCGTCTGAATATAAAACGACTTTTATCGAATACGGAAAACAGAGTATATTTTCTAAGGAAAAAGCCTTAATCCTTATACAGGCTAGCGGCAATTCTCTCCACCAAAATTTTAGGTAAAAACCGAGACGCAAATGCACCTATCCAATTACCAAATCCAGGGATATATTCAGGAACCCCTTTAAACATAGCGCTTAACCCTTGTTGGGCTACTGAAACCGCCGACATACCTAATTTTTCGGCCGTAGCTAATATTTTTGGATTTTCCATTCCAGCTCTATCCATAAAATCGGTTTTTGTCGATCCCGGACATAAACAGGAAACGTGAATGGTTGAATTTTTTAATTCAAAAGATAAGGCGCGGCTAAAGGATAAAACAAAGGCCTTACTGGCTGAATAAGCATTCAATAATGGAACGGATTGATAGGCGGCGGTGCTTGCCACATTTAAGATATAGCCCTTTTCCTGTTTTTTGATATAGGGGATAAATAAATGACAAAGGCTTACCAGTGTCAGCATATTTAAGCGGAGCATATTCAAGGTGCTATCCAGTGAAATGGATTCAAATTCTCCAAAAAGCCCGTAACCGGCATTATTTATCAAAATGGAAACCGGTAAAGATTTACTTTCGCAAAAGGATAAAACTTTTTCAGGCGATGAAGGATCCGATAAATCCGAAGAAAGGAATTCAACCTGAATAGAATATTTATTTTTGAGCTCAATGGCCAGTTCCTCTATTAAGGAGGCGGATCGTGCCACTAAAACCAGATTATACCCCTTACTAGCTAATTCCTGAGCAAAACATTTACCAATACCTTTACTGGCCCCTGTTATAAGAGCAAAATCTTTCATGGATTTCGGGATAAATTAAAAGTATGGTTAAATATGGGTTAACCTACCAGCTTTTGAAAGCGGTGATAAAAAGGAGTAAAGCTTTCTTCGGTTTTAGGAGCATATTTTCCAACAATCATCGGAATATACATGACTCTTCTGCGGCTTTGGGCACCAATATAGGGAGATTGGGCTACTCTATGCCAGATTCTTCCATCATGAATGACTAAATCACCTTTTTTTGCTTGTACTAATACCTCATTTTTATCTTCATCGTTGTTCAGGAAATAGGCTTTTCTGAAAAACATGCTGAAAATATTTTGCATATGCGTACCCGGAATAATTCTTAGGCCTCCATTAAATTCTGAAGAATCATCTAGATACAAGCCAATATTTAACATAGGTAAGATCTTTTTACCATAGAAAATATCACGCATACTGTCAGTATGCCAGCCCATTTGTTTAAAATTGCTATTTTCTGTGTTAACATAATGATTAGTAACGACTCCATCCTTCTCATTTTCAGCAATTCGGGCACCTTCAGGCATTAAAACTTTAAGGGCTTGTAAACGAGGGTCGTCAGTTATGGATTTGGTTACTGCACAATATTGAGAAGTAAATGGAATTCGGTGAATGATGGTTTTTCCATTTTCATCTTTTCCATACTTTAAGGGAATGCCGTTCACTACTTCAACGTTTTGTTCAATGAAGGAATCCTGAACTTCTTCCAAAGAATGAATTAGGTCGCTGACTTTTTCAGCATCGATAAAGGCTTCAAAATGTATAAAGCCATTTTTCTTAAAAAAATCTATTTGATCTATGGATAACGTTTGGTCAAACGTAAATTTTTGGTAGGTGGGGTTCACAATTTATAGACTAAGAATTGTATTTCAAACTATTGCAAATATAATCAAGTGTTCTAGTTGATCATCATCTAGAAATTTCCGCTAAAATAAGGTATTTTCCCTGATTAACGAAAATTCCAATTTTAAAGGTTTTGTAATTTTATGATTTTAAGTTTTTAAATATTTAAATTCGGTTTCAATTTAGTGTTTTTTCTAATTTATTCAATTTTCCATCAACCTTCAAATTTGGGTTGAGATTTAAAATTTTTTCCGCCAAGGGATAAACATCTATGTTTTCAAAAGGTGCAATTTCCATGCCTTTTTTAAATTTTGGTCCCCAGGCATAAAAAATGGCACCCATGTCAGAAACTTTTGGGTCGAATCCATGGGTTCCTAAGGAGCCTAAACGGCCCTGAACACCAAATACATTGGGGTAATCAGCCATTAGGATTATATCCCCAATTCGATTATACCGATCTTCCTTTAAATCATAATGATATTCTTTTGGAAAGTCCTTTTTTAGATACACCTTGAATAGATTTTTTTTCTTTAAAAGCGAATCATAGATAAAGGGGATCCTATTAGGATCCTTTACATATAAATGTAATTGGGTTTCGCCTCCAAAAACTTTTACCCCTTCCAAATCGAAGGTTTTTCTATCCAGAATAATTGGATTTTCCCGATTTACCCTAGCCATCCCATGGTCAGAAACTAAAATAAAATTAACCGGAAGGCCTGTACTCTTTACCTTATTCACCATTTCACCTAGGGCACTATCCACAAATTGAACTTTTTTTTCGGTTTCGACGCTATTAGGGCCGAAGGTATGCCCTGCATGATCTACCTCAGGGAAATAAAAGGTAATGAAGTGGGGGCGTATGGAATCCGGGAGTTTTAGCCAATTTACCACTTGGTTTATTCGATCCTGAATCGATATTTTTTCGTTATAGGTATAATAATAGGTGGGTGAAACACCCAAAATGGGGGCCTCGGATCCAACCCAGAAAAAGCTCGCGGTAAGCATTTTTTGTTGTTCAGCAAGAACCCAGAGAGGTATGCCACCATACCAGGATCCATCCTGAACTTCTTTTCGGTTATTAATTTGGTATGATTTTCCTCGTTCTAATGAATAAAAGCTATTGTCAACAATTCCATGATGAGCTGGATACAAACCCGTGATTAGGCTATAATGGTTGGGGAAAGTTTTACTGGGATAGGAGGGATACATTCTTTCCGCATGTATTCCTTGCTTGCCAAATTCCTGGATATTTTTTGCTGAATATTTTTCGGCATAATCCCATCGAAAACCATCTATGGATATCATAATCAGATAGGGCTTGCTTTGTTGTTCCAAACTGTTTTTTCGGGCTGGAACCGTATGATAACTAGTATCCTGAGCCTTTGATTCAAGGCAGGTGGCCAGTAAAATGAAAAGAAAAATTTTTTGGATCATCGTTGGGGTTTTAGGATTTTAATTCAAGCGTCTGAATTCGATCCGGTCCTACCGATAGGTACTGGATGGGTATACCCAATTCTTTCTCAAGGAAATGGATATATTCCATAAGTTTTAAGGGTAGATCTTCCCGCCGGTTAATCGCGGTTAAGTTTTCATTCCATCCATCCAATTCCAGATAAACCGGTTTTAAATCGTTTTGGCAAAGATCGTAGGGTATCTGGTCTTGAATTTTTCCATTATACTCATAATGGGTGCAAACCTTTATTTTTTCAAAACCACTTAAAACATCGGCTTTGGTCATAACCAGCGAATTCACCCCACTTAGCATAATGGCATATTTAAGGGCGGGTAAATCAATCCATCCACAGCGTCTGGGCCGACCGGTTGTTGCACCGAATTCATTCCCTATTTTTCGTAAAAGTTCGCCCGTTTCATTTTCTAATTCAGTAGGAAAGGGACCACCTCCAACTCGAGTGCAATACGCTTTAAAAATGCCAAAAACCGTATGGATAGATTGAGGAGCAATTCCTAAACCGGTGCAAGCACCGGCACTGGTTGTATTGGAAGAGGTCACATAGGGATACGATCCGAAATCAATATCCAGCATGGAACCTTGAGCGCCTTCAGCCAAGACTCTTTTTCCTTCTTTTAAATATTGATTGATTAAGTATTCCCCATCCACAAAGGCCAATTTCATCATGCTATGAGCCCCTTCAAAAAATAAAGCCTCTTTTTCTTCCAAAGAGCTTAACAATTCTTTGTTTTTAATCAGGGTAAGATGGTGGCTTTTTAGTTTATTGTATTTCTCCCGAAAATGCTTATCCATCAGGTCACCAACCCGAATACCATTTCGGGCCACTTTATCGGTATAAACGGGTCCTATACCTTTTAGGGTTGATCCGATTTTGGAATTGCCCATTTCCATTTCCTTATCGGCATCGAGCAATACATGGGTGGGTATAATTAAATGGGCTTTTTTTGAAATTAATAATTTATTGGGTTTATAAGGATCAAATCCGTTTACCACCAAATTATCCAGTTCTCGTTTAAATATGGCAGGGTCAATTACCACTCCATTTCCAATTAGATTTACCGAACGATCATTAAATATTCCAGAAGGTATGGTATTCAAAACATATTTTTTATGGTTGAATTCTAAGGTATGACCTGCATTTGGACCTCCTTGAAATCGAGCCACCAAATCATACTGAGGGCAAAGAACGTCCACAATCTTTCCCTTTCCTTCGTCGCCCCATTGTAAGCCTAATAAAATATCTATTCCCATGAATCCTATCCTTTAAATTTTTGAAATTATTTAGTTTTTAGCCGATTGAGGGCAAGTTCCCTCCAATTTTAATTGTTCACAGGAACCATAAAGGTTTAGTGAATGATGGTGAATCTGGAATTTCAAAAGATCCCCCATTGTATTCTGAATTTGTTGAATTCTTGGATCGCAAAACTCAAGAACCTTACCGCAATCCAAACAAATCATATGGTCATGCTGACGAAATCCATAGGCTTTTTCGAATTGAGCCATATTTTTCCCAAACTGGTGCTTTTTAACCAGATCACAGGAAACTAGAAGTTCCAGGGTATTATAAACAGTAGCCCGGCTTACCCGATACCGCTTGATTTTCATTTGTACATAAAGGGATTCTACATCAAAATGATCCGTTCTTGAATAAATTTCTTCCAGAATGGCAAATCTCTCAGGGGTTTTTCTAAGACTTTTGTTTTCCAGATAGGCTTCAAAAATCTTTTTAACCAGGGCTGCGGTCTCCTCAGATTGGGAGCTTATCATATTCCAATCAATTAAGTTCAAAACTAATAAAAACCTTGCAATCCATTAGGATTTTAATTTTTTGGTGGGCTATAAACGGATTAGGAAAGTTTATGGAGTTTGAGAATCAAATCGGGTTACGGAAAGAATCCCACTAACCGTTTTTAGTCGTTTTATCAAATCCTCCAGATGATGGGTATCATTGACAAAAACCATGATAGCTCCTTCAAATATCCCTTCATTTCCTTCAACGGTAATCGATCGGATATTTACTTTAAAATCATTGGAAATTACCTTGGTAATATTATTAATTACCCCTACATCGTCAATCCCAGTAATCCTAATTCCGGTTAAAAAGGCAATTTCCTGCTGGTTGGTCCAGCGGGCCTTTATTATTCTATATCCAAAGCTGGATAATAATTTAGCCGCATTAGGACAATTCGTTCTATGAATTTTTATACCATCACCAATGGTCAGGAATCCAAATACATCATCGCCTGGAATTGGATTACAACAAGGGGCGATTTTATAATCTAGTTTTTGTAAATCATCCCCGATTAATAAATCGGTATCCTTTTTAACCGATTTAAATAAATTATCGAGGTTATTATTCTCAATTTTTTCGGGTAAACGAATTTCGTTGACCTTTTCACTTAATAAATATTCCTTTAAGTCCTTCAACTCAATTTTTCCGGTGGCTACCTGAAAAAATAATTCCTGGGAACTGGTAAGCTTGAAATAATAGGTAAGCTTATAAATATTGGCTGAATTGATAGGAATTTTAAGAGAACGCATTTTCCTCTCCAATAATTCCTTGCCATCATCGGCAATCTTTCTTTTCTCTTCTTTTAAAGCTGCTTTTATTTTTGATTTTGCCTTGGCGGTAATGACAAAATTAAGCCAGTCCTCTTTTGGAACCTGTTTGTTAGAGGTTATGATTTCAACCTGGTCTCCGGTATTAAGGGTTTGGCTAATGGGTACCAGCTTATGGTTTACCTTAGCGCCTATACAGCGACAACCTACATCACTATGGATTTCGAAGGCAAAATCCAGGGCGGTTGAATTATTGGGTAATTTTTTTAATTCCCCTTTGGGTGTGAAAATAAAAATCTCGTCCGAAAAGAGATTCATCTTAAAGTCCTCAATAAAATCAAGGGCGGATGAATCGGTATTGAGCATATCGCGAACGGTCCTAATCCATTCGTCCAGACCCGAGTCGGATGAAGATTCTTTATATTTCCAATGGGCCGCAAATCCTTTTTCGGCAATTTCATCCATTCTCTTGGTTCGAATTTGAACCTCAACCCATCTTCCTTGCGGACCCATTACCGTTGTATGAAGGGATTCATAGCCGTTCCCTTTTGGAGAAGAAATCCAGTCGCGTAAACGGTCCGGATTGGGATGGTAAAAATCGGTCACAATAGAATAGGCCTTCCAGCTATCCGATTTTTCATTTTCCATGGGGCTATTCAAAATAATCCGAATGGCAAATAAATCATATACCTCTTCAAAAGGAATCGATTTCTTCCTCATCTTATTCCAAATAGAATGAATGGATTTCGGACGTCCCACCACGGAGGCATCCAATCCATTTTCTATTAAGGCTTTTTGGATGGGTTCAATAAATTTCTGGATAAACCGATTTCTCTCACTTTTGGTCTCGGCCAGTTTTTCAGCAATAAATTTATAGGTAGGTCTTTCGGTAAACTTCATCGAAAGATCTTCCAATTCTGATTTTATGGCATATAATCCCAATCGATGAGCTAAAGGGGCATATAAATAATTGGTCTCTGAAGATATTTTTAATTGTTTGTCCCGGGGCATAGAGTCCAGGGTTCTCATATTATGGAGCCGGTCGGCGAGTTTAATCAGGATTACCCGAACATCATCGGCCAGGGTAAGCAACATTTTTCTGAAATTCTCCGCTTGAATCGAACTGGTTTGATCAAAAACCCCGCTAATTTTAGTGAGGCCATCAATAATGGTGGCCACTTTTTTGCCAAATTCTTTTTCTACCGTTTCCAGACTAACACTTGTATCCTCTACCACATCATGTAAAAGGGCACAAATGATGGAAGTAGGACCCAGTCCAATTTCTTCGGCAGCGATTTGAGCCACGGCAATAGGATGAAATATATAGGGTTCACCAGACCGCCTTCGCATATTTTTATGTGCCTCCAGGGCAATATCAAAGGCTTTTCGAATGAGGGCTTTATCGCCCTTTTGTAAACTGGGCCTAAGAACCCGTAATAGGGAAGTGTACCTCTTTAGTATTTCCTGGCGTTCGGTTTCTACATCAATAACCGTTTCCTGCATAATCGTTTTTCTAATCCCGAAGCATAAATTTACGGATTTACAGTTTAAACCCTATAAAATAGTTTTATCAATGGCTGGGAGTACCTAAACCTGGAGCTTGATTTTTTCGTTAGAACTTAGAAGGGAGTTAAAAAAATAAATTCTCTGTTGAAAAAACAAAGACTTAATTTTGAAAGTATAGGTATCCAGAATATATTTTGATCGTATACGTTGATTATTAACGGTCTAAAACCTTTTTGAAATTGTTTAAGATTCAAAAAAAACCTTTCGGAATAATTCCAATACTGGGAATTTTATTTCTAGGCTTCTTAAGCCCTGAAAGGCTATTAGCCCAAAAAATGGACTCCAAAGTTGGAAAACACGATACCATAGTTTGTTCAGGGATTGTATTGAATGGGGATACTTTACCTTCATTATGGCTTAATACGGTTATTGTAAAGGAACGCATGATGTACCGTAATGAGGAAGAACGATTAAAATATTACCGATTACGTCAGGATGTTATCACTGTATTACCCTATGCAAAATATGCAGGCATGCGTTATAAATGGCTCAATGCCCAATTGCAAAACGAGCCTGACAAAAAAAAACGGAAACTTTTAATTAAAGAAGTCGAAACCGATATCAAAAAAAATTATTCCAAGCGACTAAAAGATTTAACCATAACCCAGGGAAGAATTTTGATTAAATTAGTGGATCGGGAAACGGGTCAAACCTCCTATGAAATCTTGAAAGAATTGAAAAATGGCTTTACGGCCTTTTTATTTCAGGGAATAGCGGGCTTTTTTGGAGATAATTTAAAGGATCATTATGATCCGGTAACCGATAAAGACATTGAAACCATAATTTTATCATCAGGTTACTAATCCAAAAATGGAAGATATTTATAAAATTAAGTTCAAGGATAAATTGGGCAATGATACCGACCTTGAAAAATATAAAGGAAAAGTATTATTAATCGTTAATACGGCAACAGAATGTGGTTTTGCTCCGCAATTAGTTGAACTGGAGGCATTATTTCAGAAATACAAGGATGAAGGTTTTTTAGTTTTGGGATTTCCCTCGAATGATTTTGGGAATCAGGAACCGATAGAAAATTCTGAAATGGAACAATTTTGTCAGGTGAATTTTGGAGTTAGCTTCCCTTTTATGGGTAAAACCAGGGTGAGAGGCCCCTATGCCAATGAATTATTTAAATATTTTGCGGATAAAAAGCGAAATGGCAAATTCTCCAATAGTCCCAGATGGAATTTCCAGAAATATTTAATTGATTCAAAGGGAAACCTAGTCGATTTTTATTATCCTTTTACCAAACCCGACTCCTCCAGAATTAGAAAGGCCATTGAGAAATGTTGTAAATCCATAGAGAAGAATGAGGGGATTTGAGGGTAAACTAGATATTCTGGTCCTAGCCGCCCATCCCGATGATGCCGAACTATGTTGCGGAGGTACCTTGTTAAAGCATATTGCTTTGGGGAAAAAGATTGGAATTTTAGATCTTACCCGGGGGGAACTAGGAACCCGTGGAACTGCCGAAATTCGTTTGAAGGAATCCGAAAAAGCATCCCAAATGATGGGAATTTCGGTTCGGTATAATCTTGAACTGGAGGATGGATTTTTTGAAAATAATTCCATAAATCAAAAGAAGATTATTCCCTATTTAAGAAAATATAGACCCGAAATCGTTTTGGCGAATGCCATAGATGACCGTCATCCAGATCATGTTCGTGCATCCCAATTAGCCAGAGAGGCTTGTTTTTATTCAGGTTTGCGTCAAATTCATACTTGGTGGGAAGGGGATTTGCAGGAGGCCTATCGTCCTAAAGCGGTTTATCATTATATACAGGATCGATATATTCATCCCGATATAGTGGTTGATATAAGTGAATTTATGGACAAAAAATTGGAAGTGCTATCGGCATTTTCTTCACAATTTTATAATCCCGATTCCAAGGAGCCCATATCCTATATATCTACCCCTGATTTTATGGATTCGATAATAGGCCGGGCCCGAGAGCTTGGAAAACCGATAGGAGCCAAATTTGGAGAGGGATTTACTTCCGATCGTTTTATTGGTGTTAACGATTTATTACAATTATTATAAACTTTTAATTCAAACTATGTCCAGTCCTTTTTTACAGTTTGCCGATATTTTTCAAAAATTAAAAGATCTGGATCTTGATAAAATTTCTCAGGTGGCTTCCAAAATTGACCTAAAGGATTTATTGGATCGATTAGGAAAAATGAATGACGAACAAATTAAACAGGTAGTGGATTTTATTCGATCCATTCCCGTAGAATAGTTCGGAATTTAAATGGTTTTTTGGTTTGAAGACAGGTTAAATGGCATAACCAGTTTAAAATCAATATTGGTTCCTATATTAAATATTCCAGGAGCAATTCCTTTTGGCACTACGGCATTATCGAAATATTTTAGCCGGCTCATATTGGATTGGTAAACCGCATTGGTAAGGTTTTTTCCTTCCACAAAAAATTTCATAAAAATTTTCCCATCTGAGCCCATAATATTGGCCCCTAATCCGGCATTGAGGAGGGTATAGCCAGGGGTTCGGGTTTCGGTTCCGTATGCCGAGAAGAACTCATTCTGGGCATTATAATGGTCTAAACTTAGAGTGGCGAAAAAATTATGTAAGCTGGGTATAATTTTTCTAATATCAGCCTTCACCTCAGAATGAGTATGAAAGGGAGGTATAAAGGGAAGGTATCGTAGAGAATCCGGAACGGGGTTTCCATTTCCCAAATTTTCACCTTGGGTAATACTAATGGAGTTTTCAAAATGCAGCCAATGAATTAAATGAAGATCAAGGCTAATTTCTCCTCCTTGAATTCTTGCCTTGGTTTGTACATAGGTGAATTTTGAATAGGTTCCATCCTGATTCGGGCTACCATCGGAATTGACTCTTTCCGCTTTCCCATCTGGGCTTAGAATTTGTTGCTGAAAAATAAAATTCTGAATATGATTGGTAAATAATTCCAGGCTCGCTGAAATATGACTTAAACTGAGAAATCCACCCAGATCCTCCTGGGTGCTGAATTCGGGTTTGAAATTTAAATTCCCTACATGATAAATTTGAGATCCGGGATCTGCCCCATTAGCCGATAACTCGGCAATACTTGGAGCCCGAAAACCTCTGGCAATATTGGCCTTGATTAATAATTCCGGACTAAAATTATAGGTACCCCCAAAACTTCCACTAAATCCACTAAAATTCTTACTGAGAGTTTGAAATTGAGGAAGTATAAAAGGAAGGCCCATAACATTGGACCCTACAAAAATTTTGGGGTAATAAGCGTTTTCAACATCGATCAATTGGGATTTGGCAGAAAAAAATCGGGTGTCTAATCGGATGCCTCCCGAAATATCCAGTTTACCAAAGCTTCTTTTGGCTATGAAAAAGGGGCCAATATCAAATTGATGATAGGGTGGGATGGGGAAAACGGTACTGAAGCCCAAACGATTGGTTTGGTACATCCCATTTATACCCATACTCAGCTCATAATTATTCGGAGTTTCGAAATTGTATTTAATATCGTAGGTATAGGTATTTAATTCCAGATTCAAACCCGGGATATCAGGATTTTGAGGGTGAGTAAATTCTCTTCTATGACTGTATTGAAAGCCCAAATTCACAATTAAATTTCCTGAGCCCAAATTAAAAAGGCTATTATCATATACTCGGTAAAGCTGTACATGTTGGTGTAAAACGGGAATGGAATAAGAATTTAATTCTGCATCGGATACAATCGTTCGCAAGCTATCTCTATCGGTAACCTGTTTAGTGAATTTTCGGGTGATTGAATCCCGGCTTCCATCGGGTATGTCCTGAAGATCATCAAATAAAGACATGTTTAAATAGGAATACCCCCAGGTGCGGTTTAAACCGATCATAGCCCGGGCATCTTTTTCAGCATATCCCGTATTATATACCCGGCCATCGTGAAGATTTTGGTAATTCTTGGCTAATTTTCCAGAAAGAATGGTTCCCCAAACCAGGCCTTTTTGATTTCCCTGAAGTCGAAATGAGGTATTGATTAAGGACTGATTGGTTCCATAGGTTGCTTGTGCCTGACCCAATACTTCCCCATTCGAAACAGGACTCGGTGAAATTAAATTTATTACTCCACCAATGGCATCGGAGCCATAGCTTAAACTCGCAGGTCCTTTGATTATCTCAATTCGATCGATGGAATTTTGATCTACCTCAATACCATGCTCATCACCCCATTGTTGGCCTTCCTGTCGTATTCCATCTTGTAAGGTTACCACCCTATTATAGCCTAAGCCATGGATATAGGGTTTTGAAATATTTGGGCCGGTGGTAACCGCACTAACCCCCGGAACATTGGCAATTAAATCGATCACATTACCTGAGGCAGCATGTTGATCGATGAAGTTTTTATTGATGGCCACAATGGGAATAGGGCTTTTCTTTAATTCGGTGGCCTTACTTACCCCAGTTACAATTACTTCGGCCTGTTCAATAAAACTGGGTTCCAGCGCGAAGGTTAAACTTTCGGTTTTAGATAGGTCAAGGTTAATATTTAGGGTTTTATAGCCAATAAAGCTAACCTGGATAATATATTTTCCCTGTATAGGTAAATCCGTTAGTTCAAATACACCTTGTGCATTGGTTGGAGCTGATTTTTTTAGGTCGGGTATGGAAACGACTGCTCCGGGTAAGGGTTCTTTTGTTTGACTGTCAATTACCCTTCCTGAAATAGGTTTTTGATCATGCCCCCAGGCTATAAGGGGAATGATGAGGAAACTTATCAGTAAGATTCTATAATATTTCATAATGGCTAACAATAGCTTAATATTTAAATGATGCTTCTTCCTTGGATCCATTTTTGGAATTAAGGAAGAAATTATTTAATAAGATATTATTAAGCGTTTGGGGGTGATCTCCCAGATGAAAGGATAAGGGCATCCTGTTCAATTAAAAGGGGGTCCTGGAAGGAATCGCTCTTTAGGGATTCAAGGGTTTTAAATGGATTGGGATTATGGATTTCACCAAAACCAAAATGCATGGCCTGGCAATAAGCACATTTTTCAACGACAATACTTTTGTTTGAATGCTTTTTGGAGGTTTTATTAACCGGATAGAGAACCCTATGTTGATGAGAATATAAGGCACATTGTCCTAAAATAAAGGACAAAAGAAAAAACCAACTATATAGTTTAAAAAACTTTTTAAGTTTCAATGAAATCTCCTTTAATCTTACAAAATTATCAAAATAAGAGGAATAATTATAAAAACCTCGTAATATTCCTGTGAAGAATACTTAAAAACTGTTTAAAATTTTCCTCATTACTTCCAATCCCTGGTCTATATGACTTTCATTCAAAATTAATGCCGGTCTGAAACGAATGGTTCTGGATCCACATCCTAAAAACATCACCCCATGGGATAAACCTTGATGAATAAACGTATCTCTTTTCTCTTTATTGGGGAAGTCGAAAGCAGTTAATAAACCACGACCCCGTACATTGGATATATACTGAGGATATTTATGGGAAATCTCTAATAATTGTTCCTGTAAATAATTTCCAACCCGGGCTGCATGATCACAAAGATTTTCTTCCTCGATGATTTCCATGATTTTGGAGGAGCGAACCATATCCACCAGATTACCACCCCAGGTGGAATTAATCCGGGAGGAGGCTCTAAATACATGGTTTTCTACCTCATTTAATCGGGTTCCGGCCAATATTCCACATACCTGCATTTTTTTACCAAAGGCTAAGATATCCGGTCTCGCTTTTTCGGAGAAGTTTTGATGAGCCCAAAACTTTCCAGTCAAACCTACTCCGGTTTGTACCTCATCATAAATCAATAAAGCATCATTTTCGAGGCAAATATCTTTTAGACTTTCTAAAAATTCGGGTCTAAAATGGTTATCACCACCTTCTGATTGAATGGGCTCTAAAATGATCGAGCATATATCATCCTTTCTATCTAAAAAAGCCTGCTTAATTTGTCGAATAGATAAGGCTTCCCGGTTCAGTAAATCCTCATAGCCTTTATCCGAATATGGGAAATGCATAATAGGTGATGAAACTCGGGGCCAATCAAACTTGGCATACCATTTTGTTTTCTCGGGTTGGGTATTGGTTAAACTCATGGTATAGCCCGATCTTCCATGAAAGGCATGTTCAAAATGCAAAACAGAATGTCCCAGTTCTTTTCTATGCCCTTTTTCAAAATTCTTCTGAACCTTCCAGTCCATGGCCGCTTTTATTCCGTTTTCAATCGCTAATGAACCGCCAGCAATAAAAAAGGCATACGGTAAATACGATGGAATACCTACTCGCGAGAAGGTTTCCACAAATTGAGCGTATTGTTGGGTATATATATCCGAATTGGAGGGATTGGTTAAGGCCGCCAATAATAGATTCTTCTTGAATTCCTCATCCCCAATCATTTTTGGATGATTATACCCTAATGGAACAGAGGCAAAACAGGTAAAAAAGTCTAAAAGCGTTCGATTATGTTTTGAATCATAAATATTTACCCCTTGGCTCTTCTCCATATCAAAGGTAAGATCAAAGCCATCGGCTAAAATATGCTTGTTTAATACATGCTCAACATCACCCGGGGAAACACTTAAAGTATACATAAAAACCTATTTTGGTAAATTTACTAAAATCGGTTCATATTCATCGAAACCTTTACCAAAGGGATTAAATCTTCAAAAACCATCGGTTTTTATAAAATACCCAAAGAATTGGAAGATACAATAAGGCATAGGTAAAGGACCAGGCCATGGCCGCAAAATAATGAGAGGGGAATAAGGGATAGAATATGGATTCGTAAACCCAGTGAAATATCCCAAGCGTTTTACCCTGGCTATTGGGAATTTGAATATAGCTTAAGGCCGTTTCCATGAATTCGGCCAGTATATAAACCAAAATGGAATTGGTGCCAAATATGACAAATGGTTTTGTCCAACTGGTATTTTGCCTCATATCAATTAGATAGAAAAATCCAGATAATAATAGGTTCGCCAATCCTGCAGTAATCAATACAAAGGTGCTACTCCATAAATTTTTATTGGATGGCATTAGAAATACCCAAGCCAGAATCCCAAGAGCCAGGTATAAGGAACCATTCCTTAGCATATAGAATAATTTTTCGCGGTTCCCAATAGAGGATTTTAATATTTCTCCGGTTAATAAACCCAAAATTCCTGTTCCTATTGCGGGCAAGGTACTGAGTATCCCTTCAGGATCCCAAAAATAGGTGTTTTGATAAAGGTGGTTTGAACCTAATAAAACTCTATCCAACCAGGATTCAAGATTGATCGCCGGACCAAAACTAGCCGGCCCTACTCCCGGAACGGGTACAAAGCGCATCAATAAATAAAAAAGAACCAAAAGGGAAATGGCTATGTATTTAAGGGTTTTCGTATCAAATTTTAAAAATAGCAGGGAAACAATGATATACACCAAACCAATCCTTTGTAGTACCCCAGGAAACCGCATATAAATGAAGAAATTTGCCCAGTTAAAGTTTTTAATTTCCTGAAGATCCGGTATGGAATGCAATAAAATACCAATCAGAATAATCAGGGTACCTCTTCGGATAATGGTCCAAATAAGGGAAGGGATACTGGTTCCTTCAGCCTTTCTACGTGAAAGGGCAAAATATACCGAAGCCCCCGAAATGAATAAAAAGAATGGGAATACCAAATCCGTCGGGGTGAGACCATCCCATCGTGCATGTTCCAGGGCCCAATAAGTAAACCGACTATCTCCAGAATTATTAACCATTATCATAAAAAACAAGGTTAATCCTCTAAAAACATCAATGCATAATAGTCGATTGGGATTTTCTAAACTGGGATTCATTATTATAGGTTCGTAATAAATAAAAAAAAATGGATTAAGGACCGGAAGGACTCTATTAATAGGACATACTGACTAAACTACTATTATTGGACCCTTGCAATTTAGCAATGGCCTTAATAACCCCATGACCTTTTAACTGTATGGGTTTCAGCGCTGAATATTTATTCCTGGGAATAAAGGAGGGGCAGGTACCATCGGTGGTAAAATAAATATCGCTTCCCTGGGTTCCATTCGTAATTTGCGCAATGCCCTTTTTGATGGTAATTTTTGGTTTTTCCACCCCATATAATTCTAAATATTTATGGGTTCTTGAATCATGAATAATGCCTTTATAATTCATTCCATAACCGAAATCATACATATGGCCTGCGGCATCCTTATAACATTCCATATCATGAGGAATGTCCTCGTTTTGGTTTTCAACCGTTTCCATATTGGCCGGTAATTGGAAGGGTAATAAGCCCTGAGGCTCGGTCCCGGTTAATATATCCAGGATGGCTTGATTCTGAACCCCAAAACTTACGACTAATGCCGGAATCTCTTTTTCAAATTCAGCCACAATAGCGGGTTTGCTTAGGGCTAAACAAACAATCACCGGTTTTCCCTTCATTTTTTTAACCGTTTCCTGAATGATTTCAAGATCCTTATAATTAGAGGTGTTTATGGTTTTGTTTTTATAGGTTCTATCATTTACCCCTGGTTCAACCGGGTCACCAGCTGCCAAACTATGCTCTCTGGCGGTATGGGCAGTATAAGGGGCATATTGCAGACTTATGGGAACATAGCCATTGCCTCCTTTTTCGGCATCCGATCGATCATAGCCTGCACCGGAATTAGGGCTGCTAACAAAAACCAAGGCAAAATCAGCGGTGGAGGGATCCGCCTGGATATCAAAATATTTTTTCGCTAGTTCAGGCTTTATGGGGTCGTAAAACTTTTCTGGGGTTATATTATTAAAAAAGTCCTTTCTAGGGGCTGAGTAGGCCTGGGGGATAAATACTTTTGCCCCTTTTTTTAAAGGCAATACATTCTGATTTTTTAATAATACAATCGACTTTAATTGAGCCTTATAACCTGCCTCCATAAAATCGGGATTCCCTACAATGGCCTTGGTATTTTCAACTTTTAAATAGGGATTTTCAAACAGGCCCAAACGCATAATATTTCGAAGAAGTCGAACCGCTGAGATTTCAAATCGTTTTTTCATAAAATCTTCCCCGAATTCCTTCACCCCCATATCATAGGCCGCCAAAACCGGGCCTGCATCGTTATTGCCTCCAAACTGATCAACCCCGGCCATCAACACTTTATAATGTCGTTCGGCTACCGAAAATTTCTCCATGCCCCATGATTTCCCTTTAAATACATCGGGTTTTTCCCCTTCATCAGCCGTAACCCCCCAATCGGTACATACCACCCCCTCAAAACTATATTTATTTCTTAATAGATTGGTAATCAAGAATTTGCTATATCCATTACCCAAATTTTGCTGATTTAGGGTATCTCTCATATAGGAAATGGTATAATAAGGCATTACCGCAGAAGCCATTTTGGTGCTGCCTTCCAGGTTCAATCCACCGTTTACAAAGGGTACTAATTGTTCATCAAAATTATTTCCTGGATAAACAGCGAATTTTCCATAGGCATAATGGGCATCACGACCACCTTCTTCAGGTCCTCCTCCTGGCCAATGCTTAATCATAGCATTCACAGAATTATACCCCCAGCCATTTCTAATTTCACTCGAACCCAAGGAGGTTTGAAATCCATCCACATAGGCCCTCGCCAAATCAGCCGCCAGAATAGGATCCTCCCCAAAGGTTCCATTAATACGTACCCAACGGGGTTCAGTTCCTAAATCAATTTGGGGGGATAAAGCCGTGCTAATTCCTAAGGCCCGGTATTCCTGGGCCGCAATATGACCAAAATTGCGAACCAGCTCAGGATCAAAGGTTGCCGCTAATCCTAGAGGATCTGGCCATTGGGAGATTCTACCTCCAGCACCTGCCGTGTATTCCGCTCCTACGTCTACACTATGGCGGGGATCCGAGCTATTGTTGGATGGAATACCAAGACCCAATCCTTCTACTAAAGCCTGAACCTTATTATTCCAAAGAGCCGCATCGGCAGGGCTTTTTACGGAAGTGATTAATACATGACGAAGATTATCCTTGGTTAGAAAATCCCTCTGTTGATCAGTTATATCCGAAGGCTCTGCCCCAGATTCTTTGAATATTTTACCTGAATAGGTTCCTTTGCCGAATGGACCCGCCAAGGCCGGTATAGCCTGGTGAGCGCTGTACAGCATTAAACCTGCAATCTGTTCTTTTGTCATTTTAGAAGCCAAATCCTTTACACGCGTCTCAATATCCAAACGCCAGTCCTCATAAGGATCTAACTTTCCGTTTTTATTTAAATCCTTAAAGTATAAATTTCCGATTTGGATTAATTGAACACCCGAAGAGGTGGAATAACCCAATAATGGACCATTGGGATTTTGAACATATACTATACTATCTTTTGTATAGGTATGGGTTTTTCTGGAAGAATTAGGAAGGCCTGCCCCGATAAATGCAAAAAACAAAGCTATCAAGGCAAAGGCCATTAAAGTCTTTGATCCTTGAATGAGGTTTAATAAGGATTTGTACATGTTTAAATAATTTGGTTAATCTAAATATCCATTTTCTTCTTCTAAAAATTCAATATAATTTGCCGAAGCATCCTAAAATTTTTAAATGAAGCCTTTCGAAATTTCCAGATCCTTTCCAAATCCCAAAAATCAGGTTTTCGAAGCCTGGTCACAGGTTCAAAATTTTAGAAAATGGTGGTGCCCTCCTGAGTTCTCCATTCATATTAAGGAATTCGATTTTAAAAAGGGTGGGGTTTTCCATTATAATATTAGTTCGCTGGATGGATGGCCCTTATGGGGGAAATTCGTTTATGGGGATATCATTGAAAATGAAAGTATTGAATTCATTACTTCGTTTTCAGATGAAAACGGAAATATTGTTCAAGCCCCTTTTAGTGATACCTGGCCATTAAAAGTATTGGTGAAAATCCTATTTAACGAGATTTCAACCCATGAAACTCAGATTCACCTAACCAGTAGTCCAATAGAATCGAATGAGGAGGAGGAATTAACCTATGAATCCAATTTTGAAAACCTGAAAACGGGTTTAAGCGGTACCTTAAATCAATTGAAAATATTTCTGGAATCCTGAATTGCCTTAAAGGAATAAAACGATGCCTCCATTGAAAATTATCCTTGAAGAGTATAATGACCAATGGCCCCTCATTTTTGATAAATTAAAATCTATTTATCAGGCCCATTTAGGAAACCTCGTTTTAGATATTCAACATGTTGGCAGTACCTCGGTTCCGGGCCTGGTATCAAAACCCGTACTGGATATCGATTTAATGATAGACCCTAAAAGCCAAATGGATCCTATAATCTTGGAATTGGAGCGTTTAGGTTATGAATACCAAGGTAATTTGGGCATTACGGACCGGTTTGCCTTTAGGAGAAGCTCAGACCAGGTGCCAAATAATGGTTCTAACAACCTCTGGATGAAGCATAACCTTTACGTTTGTCCTATGGATAGTATAAGCCTTAAAAATCATTTGGCCCTTAGAGATTTTCTTAGAACCCATGAATCAATGGCACAGGAATATGGCCGGCTAAAAAGGAAATTAGCCGAGCAGTTTCCCTATAGTATGGATTCGTATATTGAGGGAAAAACGGATTTTATCCTTCAAATTTTAAAAAACATGGAATTCGATAATCAGGAAATTCAAACCATTCGTTTGGATAATCAATCCGGGCTGTAAATAATGACCGTTAAATTAATCTCTTGGTCTAAATCCTTCTCCTCCTCTAGGATATGGCATTCCCATAGGCCCATCCGGTCTTTTTCCGGCAAACTTTTGTAGGCGAAGGGTAAAGGATAATAAATAATAACGGCCTAAACGATTAGTATTGGTTTGGATCGTTGAAGTACCACTTTGAGAGGATGAATATCCAGTATTTTGATTGAAAACATCAAAAATGGACATTCTTAGAGTAGCCATATTTTGCTTTAAAAACCGTCTTTCCAGATAAGCGTTGAAAATGGCCGGATTGGTTGATCCGGTATAATTGATATAAATGGTTTTTGTATAATCATAACTTAAGGTCCAGTCCTTTAGAATATAGTTTTTACCGGTAAGCCCGAAAACTACCGTCTGGAAGTTATTGTTCACATTGTTTTGCGGTATGGTATTGGTTGCATGATTCAAACTATAACTAGAATTGAATTCAGCATCAATTTTATCCGTTACATCGTAGCGGAACCGTAAACCTTGGGTCAATACCAGGTTTTTGTTCGTGTTTTGATCTGTAATCATTTGATGGGATACCGTGTCAAAATTGGTGATATAGGAGATATTATTGGAATAATTGATATTTCCATTGAGAATCAGGGTATACTTTCGTTTTTCCCAAGGCTTTGAAAAAATATAAAATCCCGATGCATTATAATACCCATTGGCATTTAAATACTGGGTTAATATAGTACCCGCCAATCGAGGATTTGGGGGGTAAAACTTTGGATAATTAATAGAATTGGATACGATATTATTTGAAATGGTATTAAAGGAAATATTAGAGAAAAACACTTTCCCGGTAGCTATATCGAATTTATTGTATCGTATAGAGAAATTATTGCTAAAAGAAGGTTTTAAATTGGGATTTCCCTGAACCGGAAAGGAGGCATTTGAAAAATCGATTACCGGCTGCAGTACCGAAAAGGAGGGTTGAGTACTTCCTGCATTATAGTTTATGCTTAATAATTGGTTCCTTGAAAAATTATAAACAAATCGAAAAGTAGGGGCAATATTATAGGTAGTTACCTTGGTGTTTCCGGAAGTAATCGAGGTTCCCGTCAATGAAGTAGGCTGAAATGCCACTCCCAGGGTATAATTATATTTTTTGGTAATCGTTCTGAAGTTTATTCCAAATCGGTTCAAGGTAAAATCAAAGGTATAATCGTTGCTTAATAAGCTATAAAAATTGGAACCCCCTGTGCTGGTTAAAGTGTCGGTTGTTTTTTGGCTATTGGTATGCGCAGTATGAAATCCATAGTTAAATTCCAGGTAATGACCTCTGGAAAAAATAGGCTCTATATAGGATATATTGGTACCTATGCTATCTGTTTTTCCGGTCGTTCTAATACTTTGATTGGTAGGAGCGGTTGGCCGGCCGGCTAGATAGGTATAAACTGGATTTTGAAGTGAATAACTATGATAGGTTCCGGCTCCAACATTTATGCTAAAATTTCTTCCAAAACCATTAAATCGATGATTAAACAAGGCATTTAAACCAAAACTTGGGTTGGATGACTGACTATTGGAAATTAGGGAATAGTTCGAAATTATATTTCCATTATTGCTTAGGTTACTTGCCCCCGATTGCTGGGTTTGCACGGACCCAAATGAAAAGGTGGGTATAACCTTTAAATAATTGAGGGTATCGGGTTTATACTCTAAATTATAGTTAAATCGAACGTTCTTTTTTTGATCCGTTTCATCGGTATTGCTGGTATTCAAACTGGTATTTCCGATGGAAATATTGTTTTGAATGGAAGAACTTAAGGTATGAAGGCTATTATCGGCTAAGGATAAACTTCCATAAACGGTGATTTTTTTACCCCAGGCATCTCGGTAGTTGAGCCCAATAGCTCTTGCTGTGGTAATTCCGTTTTGATTGGAACCTCCACCGCCTCCACCGCCGCCCCCATTTCTTCCCAGACCTAAACCTCTAC
>Ga0209067_10000400_pt1 | contig 28229 bp, 25 predicted proteins | sample ColStrG_CSR_2013_FD_187199 | JGI IMG/M metagenome (GOLD analysis project Ga0209067, IMG submission 187199) | Freshwater sediment microbial communities in response to fracking from Pennsylvania, USA - Cold Stream Run_MetaG_CSR_2013 (SPAdes)... | ecosystem: Environmental > Aquatic > Freshwater >... | reverse complement strand
TGCGTAGTCCCAATATCATGCTGCTCTCCTTAATGTGAAGCCTGGTTGGTCCGCTGGTTACCACGCCATGGCGACATGGTCGGGTTGCTGCTGAACGCGCTGTATCCATGCATTGATGGCGGCAAAGCGCGACAGATCGAATCCGCCTTCCTCGGCTACATGGGTATAGGCAAACAGGGCGATATCGGCAATGCTGTACCGGCCTGCAACAAAAAAATCATTGTCTTCGAGATGCTGGTTCATGATGTCCAACGCAGCATAACCGGGTCGGACCCAGCGATCCAGATCCGGCAGGCGATCTTCCGGAGCGCCCAGAAAACGCACCACGAACCGCGAGGTGGCGATGTACGGTTCGTGACTGTACTGTTCGAAAAACATCCATTGCAGCACCTGGGCATGGTGGTAGCGGTCAGTCGGGCAAAGCGGGGTGTTTTCAGCCAGATAGTGCAGGATGGCATTCGATTCCGGCAGATACTGGCCCGGTGCAATTTCCAGCAACGGCACTTTGCCGTTCGGGTTCTTGGCCAGAAATTCCGGGGTGCGGGTTTCCTTGGTGACGGCGTCGGTGCTGATCCACTGGAACGGCAGATGCAGCTGTTTGAGAGTCAGATAGACCTTGTAGCAGTTGCCGGAACTCAGATGCCCATACACTTTCAGCATGTCACACTCCTTTCAGGTAAAGCCGATGGATAACCCCGCCAATGTTGCACCGGAAAATGCGGTGCTCCAGGTTTGCCCCGCTTGAATAAAGGGCAGATCAGTCCAGGTTCCGGTGCTGATAATTTCACCGGCCTGCAGCGTGGTCGAGCCGGGTTGATCTTTGAGCAGCTGCTGCAGATGCCACAATGCGTGCAGCGGACTTTCGGTCACGTCGCTGCCGTATCCCGCCGACAGCAGCGTGCTGTCACAGGACAGCGACACCGACGTGTTGGCCAATATCGACCCGAGGTGATGGCGTGCCGTGGATGAGAGCTGATGCGGTTCGCCGATCAGCAGCGCACCATGCAGGGCAAACGCGGCAATCGCGTCGGCGGTATCGAATTTCCAGTCCGGAAACGGGCACACCACGATCTCCAGACCGTGCGCCATCCATTCCAGGCAGTCGGAGAGCTCATCGAGTGTGGCATCCGGTTTGGGCGTGCTGCCAATCTTGAAAATGATTTCCGGTGCCAGACGTGGCTGGACGGCGCCCTGCAGACTTTGGACACCAAAATTCTGATCCATGAATCGCACGGTGCTGTCGAACAACGGCGTCCAGATCATTCCCTGGGTGGGGGCAATCCGGCCGTATTTTTTTAACAGGGCGTGATTGGCAAAGGCGATTTTGCGGCCGATCAGCCGTTCGCCCTCCTGAATGCGCTTTTCCTGGATCCGGCGCGCAATCAGATACGCATCGTCCAGATTGATTGCAGCGCTGTCCGGAAACGGTTCGCACAGCGTGGCACCGGCACGGGCTGCCAGTAACTGTTCAGCGTAAACGTCGGCCTGAGTTGGCGTGAGCATTGGTTGTCGATTATTCCTGTGGTTGGGGCGCCGACCATAAATCATGCATCATGCCGCTTGAAGGTGGCACGATGCCGAAATGCTGATAGGCACTGGGTGTGGCGATCCGGCCGCGCGGGGTGCGCTGCAAAAATCCCTGCTGGATCAGAAACGGTTCCAGTACATCTTCAATGGTGTCGCGTTCTTCGCCGATGGCGGCAGCCAGATTGTCCACGCCAACCGGGCCGCCGTTGAATTTGAACAAAACCGCTTCGAGCAGCTTGCGATCCATCAGGTCAAAGCCGAGCTTGTCAACGTCGAGCATTTTGAGCGCCGCATCAGCCACCGACTGGCCGATCTGGCCGTCGTGTTTGACTTCGGCATAATCACGCACCCGGCGCAACAGCCGGTTGGCAATACGCGGCGTGCCGCGGGCCCGCTTGGCAATTTCAAACGCGCCTTTGGCGTCGATTGGTGCGTTGAGCAGTGCGGCAGAACGGGTCACAATTTTGGTGAGTTCTTCGGCGTTATAAAATTCCAGCCGCGCCACGATGCCGAAGCGGTCGCGCAGCGGATTGGTCAGCATGCCGGCCCGGGTGGTGGCGCCGACCAGCGTGAACGGCTGCAGATCGAGTTTCACCGAACGGGCCGCCGGTCCTTCGCCGATCATGATGTCGATCTGGTAGTCTTCCAGTGCCGGGTACAGAATTTCTTCGACAACCGGTGACAGCCGGTGAATTTCATCGATGAACAGCACGTCGTTGGCTTCCAGGTTGGTCAGAATGGCAGCCAGGTCGCCCGGACGTTCCAGTACCGGACCGGAAGTCTGGCGCAGGTTGACGCCCATCTCGCGCGCGATAATATGCGCCAGGGTGGTCTTGCCCAGACCGGGTGGACCGAACAGCAAGGTGTGGTCGAGTGCTTCGTTACGTTTTCTGGCGGCAGCGATAAAAATTTCGAGCTGGTCGCGAATTTTTTCCTGGCCCACGTATTCGTCGAGTTGCTTCGGACGCAGCGCACGCTCGATCACTTCTTCCTGTTTTGACACAGGTTCAGCCGTGATCACACGCGGATTCGGATTGGCAAATTGGTCGGTCTGTATGCTCATAGGTATTTGGGCCGGTTTCTATTTGGAGAGCGACTTTAACGCCAGTTTGATACCTTCGGAGACACCGCAATCCTTGGGCAGCAGTTTCAGTGCCAGCAGTGCTTCCTTGTCCGAATAGCCCAGTGCGATCAGTGCATTCAGAATATCGCTCGACGCATCCGGTATCGCGGCAGCCCCACCCGTGTGACCGAGATCGGCACCCAGCTTGCCTTTGAGTTCCAGTAAAAGTCGCTCAGCGGTTTTTTTTCCGATGCCTGGCACTTTGATCAGCCGACCGGCTTCCTGCAGCGTAATAGCCTGAGCCAGATCGGCCACGGTCATGCCGGACAGAATCGACAGGGCAGTGCGGGCGCCGATGCCGCTGATTTTGATTAGCTGTTTAAACGTGGCCCGTTCTTCATGGTTGGCAAAACCAAACAGCACGTGCGCGTCTTCGCGGATGGCCAGGTGGGTGTGCAGCACGACTTTTTCACCCAGACCGGGCAGATTGTAAAAGGTGCTCATGGGCACATCGATTTCGTAGCCTACGCCGTTGCAGTCAACCAGAATCTGGGGCGGATTTTTTTCAAGTAAAACACCGGCTATGCGACCAATCATTGACAACTTTCTTATAAATGGAGGGCCAACTGAGGGCCAACTGGGTAGCCGGTATTTTATCGGGTTTGGACAGGGCGTAAATTAATAAATCGATTCTTTTGCAGAATGGCGGGAGGAATTCCGGAATGTGTGGCAAACAGGTCAGAGTGCTTTAAATTTGGACAAGTAAATATATTATTGGCAATAGCCTTTCATTTTTTGGGGAACGTAATCAGGTCCATATCGGCGATCTCCGTGCCTTGTTTGAGGTCACAGTTTGTGACCTCAAATCGTTCCATGAATGATTGTCTGAAAAAGAAAAGCGCCAGACAAAAGTCTGACGCTTTTCTTAAATTAACTCTTCCGACCTGTTCAGTCACCTAAGTCAATCAGGGCTGCAACCGGCTCCGTTCCCAAACACCCGCTGCATTTTTGGCGAAAATGATCCGGTCGTGCAGACGTGAAGGGCGGCCCTGCCAGAATTCCAGATAGTCCGGAATCAGCCGGTATCCACCCCAGTGCGGCGGACGCGGCACCTGGTCGCCATATTGTTTGGCGACTTCTTTCATGCGCTGTTCCAAAATATCGCGGCTGGCGATCGGCTGGCTTTGCTCGGAAGCCAGTGCACCGTGCTGACTGGGCAGCGGACGGCTGTGAAAATAGGCATCGTTTTCCTGATCCGTGATCCGTTCCACGCGCCCTTCAATCCGAACCTGTCGTTCCAGCTCTGACCAGAAAAACAGCAGCGCGGCATGGGGGTGGGTGGCCAGTTCCTGACCCTTGTGGCTGGTGTAATGGGTAAACCAGGTAAAGCCACGTTCATCCATATCTTTCAACAGCACGATACGGGAACTGGGGCGTCCTTCGGCATTCACCGTCGACAGACTCATGGCATTCACTTCAGGCACTTTGGCGATCAGCGCTTCCTGAAACCAGTGGTTGAATTGTTTGATCGGATCCGCGTCCACGTCCTGTTCGGACAGACTGGCATGCTGATAATCCTTGCGTATGTGTGAAATGGTCATGCTGATACTCCGATGCTGAAATGATGCGCTGAAGATAACGCAGTCTGACTGAAAAAGGCTTGTTACACCTCAATAACCCTGCGTGTTCCCTGCGCTTGTCCGCTAAAATAGCGCACCAGCAACTATTTTAAAGCATTCAAGATGGAATCCATGGATTTTGAGCGGCGCTTTGGCGGCATCGCGCGTTTATACGGACAGGCCGGACTGGCCCGGTTTCAGGCTGCGCACGTGTGCGTGGTCGGCGTCGGCGGAGTCGGCTCCTGGATAGTCGAAGCGTTGGCGCGCAGCGCCATTGGCAGGCTGACCCTGATCGATCTGGATAATGTGGCCGAATCGAACATCAACCGCCAGATTCAGGCCATGACCGATACGTTGGGCAAAGCCAAGATTACCGCGTTGGCCGACAGGATCGCCCAGATCAACCCGCGTTGCGAGGTCACACTGGTGGAAGACTTTGTTACGCCGGACAACCTGAATGAACTGATCAAGGCGCCGGGCTTTGACTATGTGATCGATGCCATCGACAGCGTCAAGGCCAAAACGGCACTGCTGGCGTTTTGTCGGGCCGAAGCGATTCCGGTCGTAACAATCGGTGGCGCTGGCGGGCAGATCGATCCGGGCAAGATCGAAATCCGTGACTTGTGCCGGACCGAGCAGGAACCGCTGCTGTCGCTGGTCAGAAAACGCCTGCGCCAGAACTACGGATTTCCAAGAGGCACCAAAAACAAATTCGGCATCGACGCGGTGTTTTCGATGGAGCCGCTGAAATTCCCCGAGCCGGGTTGTGCAATTGACCAGAGTCCGGCCGATGAAGAGGCCGGTATTACCGGCCTGAACTGCGCCGGTTTTGGCTCTGCCATGGTAGTAACCGCCAGCTTCGGTATGCAGGCCGCAGCGCTCGTGCTGCGCAAACTGGCTGGTCTGTAGTCAACCAAACTTTCTTTTAATGCGAGTAGAATGGGCGCCTGCACGCCGAACAAGGCTGCATCGCATTATGTTGTAAATATTGCCTGACCTGCTAAAACAAGATGCATGGCGGTGACAAAATCCGGCACAACACACTCAGGGGACTTACATGATTACTCTCAATATCAACGGGCAGGATCAGCAACTCGACCTCGATCCGACCACGCCGGTACTTTGGGCGCTGCGCGACACACTGAACATGACCGGTACCAAATTTGGCTGCGGCGCAGCGCTGTGCGGTGCATGTACCGTGCATCTGGATGGTCAGCCGATCCGTTCCTGCGTCACCCCGATTTCCAGTGTCACCGGTAAAAAAATCACCACGATCGAAGCGATGGCCGCCGACCCGGTCGGCAAGGCCGTGCAGGACGCCTGGGTAAAACACGATGTGCCGCAATGTGGTTACTGCCAGAGCGGGCAGGTAATGAGTGCGACGGCATTGTTGCGTTCCAATAAAAAGCCTGGTGACGCGGAAATTGATGCGGCGATGAGCGGCAATATTTGTCGTTGCGGAACCTATCAGCGGATCCGGGAAGCGATCAAGGATGCCGCGGCCAGTCTGGCCTGAGCCCTATCAGTTTTGAATTTCGTACAGAATTCGTAGTTTCCACAGGTATTAAGGGTCATCCGGATAAAGATAATCTGGCTGTTCAAGGACCTTAACCTGTGGAGGAAAAAATGATTGGAAAATTAAACAGACTGGCAATGTTGTCGGTGTTGGTGGTGGCTGTAACCACCAGTCAGGCGTTGGGGATGGAAAAGAATCTGGCTGGCGTACCAGAGTTGCAGAAAAGTCGTTTGCAGCAGTCGATAGTCAGATTGGCTGACGGGCAGAAAGACGCGTATCCGCTCAGCGTGCCACTGATCGCCAGCGCACAACATGGTGATACAGCAACGTATCGTTTGTTGCTGAAAAAAGTGAACACGGCGCTGACCGAGGTTGACAAGGTGGATGCCTTTCGGGCCTGGATACTGGGTCGTGTTTTATTTGCTGCCGACAGCATTCATGATCGCGACACCGTCAAGGCGACGGAGCGCGAACTGGCGCAATTGCTGGCCGACGAAAAGTTGCAAAACCTTGATCCGGGCAGTCTGGATCACGCCATGGTTGCGTGGGCTTACGGATACTTTGCCGGTGTAAGCAGACAGAATTACGAGCAGATGAAAGTGCCGATGCTGCTCGCGCTGTCCAAATTGGAGTTTGCAGCGCGCCAGGATACTTCCGGGCATGATCGAGTGTCCAATGCGGTCTGGGCAGCCGTGCTGGTTGTGAATGCATCGGCAAACGTCCAGGACCGGGAAATTTATGACGACACACTGAGCCGGCTCAAGGCAATTGGTGACAAGGGCAGTGTCAGTTCAGTGCTGGAAACGGCACTGACCAGAACAGCAGACAGCAGCGACTATCCGGCCTGGACGATTGGCATGGTACGGGTCTCGGCGACGACCATGCGCGACAGGTTACTGGAAAGTGAACTGGCGCAACCCTTGCGCGACGCGATCCGCCAGGCCAGAGAATGGGCGGCCGAGCCGGAGCAAACCGGAAAGAATCAATGGAAAGCCGAAAGTGAAGTTGTATTGGGTGAATTGTCCGAACTGCTGATTCGTTCGGAACAGACAGGCAGTTAAATTCCTTCAACGGGCGGTGGTTGGATTTGCCTGATCGTTGAAGATTGCAGGTAAATGCTCAACACCGCTATGGGGAGGAATTGTCATGCGCAGCAATGTCAAATTTGATCTGCAGGAATTACAGACAATGCAGCAGTCAATGCAGCAGTCACTGAATAATGATCCAACTGTAACAGCCTTCAACCGTCGCAGTTTTTTAAAAATAGCGGGCGTGGCCGGCAGTGGCCTGGTACTGGGTTTTTTTGTGCCGGGTGGCCAGAAAATGGCACGCGCAGCCGATGCCCCCAAAGCGATTACCCCGAACGCATTTTTGCGCATCGCACCCGACAACACGGTGACCGTCGCCATTAACCGGCTCGAATTCGGGCAAGGTGTGAACACGGGCATGCCGATGCTGATTGCTGAAGAGCTGGGCGCGGATTTTGGGCAGATGCGATCCGAACTGGCGCCGGCCGATCTGACTTTCAAGGACCCGGTATTCGGGATTCAGATGACCGGTGGTTCCTCTTCGATCAAAAATTCCTATCTGCAGTATCGCGAGATCGGTGCGGCAGCGCGCACCATGCTGATCAGTGCAGCGGCACAAAAATGGCAGGTGACGGTTGCCGAATGCCACACTGCCAACGGCAGAGTCATCGGACCGCTCGGTTACAGTGCCAGCTTTGGTGAACTGGCCGAGACAGCGATGCAGTTGCCGGTACCGGAAACCGTCCAGTTGAAAAAGCCCGACCAGTTCACACTGATCGGCAAACCGACATTGCGCATCGACAGTCGCGCCAAATCTAACGGTTCCCAACAGTTCGGTATGGACTTCAAGCTGCCCGATACCAAAGTGGCACTGGTCGCCAGAGCACCGGTATTTGGCGGCACGGTGGCCAGCTTTGATGCCGCCAAGGCGCTGGCCATTCCGGGTGTGATTGCAGTATTCAAAGTGCCAACCGACCGCGGAGGCTCCGGCGTGGCGGTGGTTGCCGAAGGCTATTGGCCCGCCAAACTGGGCAGAGAAGCACTGGTTGTGAAATGGAACACGGCCAATGTCAACAAACTGCATTCCGATCAGCAGATCGCCGGGTACAAAGCGCTGGCCAAGACACCGGGTATCGTCGCGAAAAAGGCCGACGTTTCTGCGCTGGCGCAGGCTGCCAAAAAGATTGAAGCCGAATATGAATTCCCGTATCTGGCGCATGCGCCGATGGAGCCGCTGAACTGCGTCATCGATTTCACCGGCTCCGTCTGCCGGGTGTGGGCCGGATCGCAGTTCCAGACGATCGACCAGGGTGCCATCGCGCGCACCTTGGGTTTGAAGCAGGAACAGGTGACGCTGCAAACCATGACCGCCGGCGGCGGCTTTGGGCGGCGCGCCGTGCCGACTTCGGATTATCTGGTGGAAGCTGCGAATGTCGCCAAAGCGTATCGCGAACTCGGCAAGACCGGACCGGTCAAGGTGATGTGGAGTCGTGAGGACGATATCCGTGGCGGCTACTACCGTCCCTCGCACGTCCATCGGGCCGTGATCGGCTTGGATCAGCATGGCAAAATAGTAGCCTGGGATCATACCGTGGTCGGCCAGTCGATCATTACCGGCACGCCATTTGAAAAGTTGATGGTGAAAGACGGCGTGGACGAAACCATGATAGAAGGACTGGGTGAGGCCTACCATCTTCCGCTGAAAATTTCCGTACACAATGCGCAGGCCAACGTGCCGGTGCTGTGGTACCGGTCGGTTGGTAATACCCATACCGCATTTGTCGTTGAAACACTGATTGATGAAGCAGCCCACCTGGCGGGCAGCGATCCGGTCGCTTATCGGAAACAGTTGCTGGGCGATGATCATCCGCGCCATGTTGCCGCGCTTGATCTGGCCGTGCGCCTGTCCGGCTACGACAAAACCAAATTGCCCAAGGGGCATGCGTACGGTGTGGCAGTCCACGAGTCATTTAATTCCGTTGTGGCCTATGTGGTGGATGCGTCGGTCGTGAAGGGCGTGCCGAAACTGCATCAGGTCTGGGCTGGCGTACACTGCAACCAGGTGGTCAATCCGCTGTCGGTTGAAGCGCAGGTGCAGGGTGCGGCACTGATGGCACTGGGCACGACTTTGCCCGGTTCGGCCATTACACTCAAAGACGGCGTGGTTCAACAGCAGAATTTCAATGATTACACGGTAGCCAGAATGACCGACATGCCCAAGGTAACGGTGGCGACAGTGCCGTCCGCCGATGCCCCGACCGGCATGGGTGAACCAGGATTCCCGCCGCTGGCACCGGCCTTTGCCAATGCCATTGCCAAACTCACCGGAAAGCGCCTGCGCAAGCTGCCGTTTGAACTGGCCTGAAAATAAACCCGCAATTTACATGACGTCGTTTGCATCGCTGAAAAGCACAGATACACCGTTGGTGATTACCCTGCTGCAGATTGAGAATGACACTGGGTCGCCGGTCTGCCATTCCAGTCTGAATCTGGCCGGATTGCTCGCGCCCTTGCGTTGGCTGGAACAGCAATCAGGTGAACAACTGCTGAACATTAATGTGCAGAGTGTGACACTGCCTGTTGATCTGTCCAGGTTGGCACCGATCAGCAAGAATGTCCATCTGGCGTTGCTGGTGGCAGACCAGTCTGATATAGCCGTTAGCGGGGCCGTTGGCGCGGCCGTTGGCGGAGAAGATATCCGCAAACTGACGCAATACTGCCAGCAGGCACGCTACTGGGGCGGGGTCGGTGCGGCCGTTTTGTGGCTGGCGTGCGCCGGAAAATTGGCCCGCCTGCGCGCAGCACTGCCCTGGGCATTGTATGCCGACATCAATGAGGTGGGCGAGCAGGCAATTCTGGTACCGAATCTGTTTGAGCTGGATGGCACCTGTCTGACCTGCTGCGGCGGCGCCGCCAGCATTGATTTTTCCCTTACTTTGATTCACGCGTTGTTTGGTCCCGATCAGCAGGCACGGGTGATGGAAGCCCTGTGTGTGGAACGGGTGCGCAAGGGGGATGAGCGACAACGGATTGCCCTGCACACGCGCTTCGGGGTATTGCAGCCACAGCTGAGTGAAGCCGTCACGCTGATGGAAAACAATATTGAAGAAACCCTGTCCACCGATGACATCGCGCAGCTGGTCGGCCTGTCGCGCCGCCAGCTGGAGCGTCAGTTCAAGCAATATCTGGGCACCATGCCCTCGCGCTATTATCTGGAATTGCGTCTGAAAAAAGCGCGCCAGCTGTTGCTGGAATCAAACAGTTCCATTGTTCAGATTGGCTTGTTGTGCGGCTTCTCCTCCGGGGCACACTTTTCCACTGCCTTTGGCGCCCAATTTGGCATTACGCCGCGGGAAGAACGTCAACGCAAACTCGCCGCACCATAGACAAGTTCCGACAGGCAAGATATGCTCTTCAAATGCAATTGAGAAACATTCGTAATGTCTGATTCAACTTCGTGACAATTTTCCGAAATCCCTTAACCTGAACACACCATGCAACCACGCCTGCAACGACTGGAAGAAGTTCAAAAGGTAGTACTGGAAATCAGCAAGATTTCAGCTTCCTGCAGTGATGTGGTGGTATTCCTGAAGGCGGTGCATGAAAACATCGGCCGCATCATGTATGCGGCCAATTTTTATGTGGCGCTGTTCAATCAGACCGACAACACGGTGCGGTTTGTGTATCAGGTTGATGAAGTCGATGATCCGCAGGACCCGAATATTGATTTCAAACTGCAGTCGCCGGAAGAATCACCGACAGCGTGGGTGATTCTGAACAGCCAGCCCTTTATTCTTACCGCAGCCGAAGATGAAGCACGCGAACGCGACAAGAAGTGGGGGCGCGGCTCACGGGCTGAACACTGGATGGGCTTCCCGTTACTTGACCACCAGCGCCGTACGCTCGGCGCCATGGTGATTCAGAGTTACGACAGCAAATATCTGTACTCGGAAGAAGATCAGGGCCTGTTCGGACTGATTGCTTCGCACGTCTCTGTGGCGCTGCAAAGCATGATCAGTGTCGACCGGCTGGAGCAGGCGGTGGTCGAACGCACTGTGATGCTGGAACGGGAAATTGAAGAACGACGCAAAGCCGAAACGCTGCAGCGCGTGCTGTACCAGATTGCCGAGCTGTCTCTGCTGGCCTCGGAAACCGACAAAAAATTTGTGCGTCTGCACGACATCATCAGCCAGCTGGTGAAAGTACCGAACTTCATGGTCGCCATGTACCATGAAGAAAATCAGGAATTCAGTATTGAATATATCGTCGATGAAGCCAATAAAAGCAGTGCCGTCACGCGCTTTCCGCTCGGTGTCGGCATTACTTCCTACGTGGTAAAAAATCGCCAGGCGCAGCTGATCAACCGCGACCGGCTGGATGCACTGATTGCCGCAGGCGAAATCAAGGTGCTGGGTAAAATTGCCAGCCACAGCTGGATGGGCGCACCGCTGATGGTCGATGAGCGACTGTATGGCGTGATCATTATTCAGAGCTATTCGCCTGATCTGATTTATACCCAGGCCGATCTGGAACTGATTGCCTTCGTGGCCAGTCACGTTTCTGCCGCACTGGCGCGCATTCGCGCCGATGAAGATATCCACGCTGCCAAACTGCAGCTCGAAAATCAGAATCAGAAATTGAACCTGACACTCGGGACGCTGCGTTCTGCGCAGGCCGAACTGGTCAGTCAGGAAAAACTGGCCTCGCTGGGCTCGCTGGTGGCCGGTGTTGCACATGAAATCAACACACCGCTGGGAATTTGCGTCACTGCCACCAGCCACCTTGTGGAAGAGCTGGCGCTGATGAAAAAGCAGCTGGATGACGACTCGCTGACCAAAGACGGATTGCTGGAATTTGTTGATATTTTTGATCAGTCGCTGCGCATCATGACCACCAACAGTCAGCGCGGTGCGGCGCTGGTCAGAAGCTTCAAACAGGTGGCAGTCGATCAGTCTTCCGAAAGCATCCGCGAGTTTGACCTGCGCAGTTATCTCGATGAAATCCTGTTTTCGCTGCAACCCAAATTCAAAGGCCGGAAAATCAACTTCAAGATCGACTGTCCGACCGGAATCGCCATGCAGACTTATCCCGGTGCGCTGTCTCAGGTGATGACGAACATGTTGACCAATTCATTGGTGCACGGTTTTGAGGGATTGAACAAGGGAAGTATCGATATCAGCGCGCGGGTCGAAGACAACATGGTCTACATTACTTACGCCGATGACGGACTCGGAATGGACAAGGAAGCGCTGGACAAACTGTTCGAACCATTTTTCACTACCAAGCGCGGACAGGGCGGCAGCGGTCTGGGAACACATATTGTGTACAACCTGGTCAATGGCCCGTTGGCCGGGACGATCAAGGCCAACAGTGCGCCCGGTAAAGGCCTGCAGTATCAGATCCGGATTCCATGCCGGCGTGCTGCTTCTGGCGTGTTGGTTTAAGCGTCGTCAGTGTTAACGCCCGACCGTCATTCCCACGATTAATAGTCGTCATTCCCACGAAAGTGGGAATCCATTCTTGTTCAGTTTTTATCCAGGATAAAAATCGTTGATAGCCAGTGCCTTGTCAACATTCTTGATCAGAATTTCCACATAGGCCGGATCCAGATGCGTTCCGCATACTTCCTGCAGATGCACCAGTACTTCTTCCAGCGGCCAGGCCGGTTTGTAGCAGCGTTTCTGAATCAGCGCATCGAAGACGTCGGCGACGGCAACGATACGCGCGAAGGGATGAATTTCTTCTCCCTTCAAGCCTTGAGGATAGCCGCTGCCGTCATATTTTTCATGATGTTGATGGGCAATCGTGGCGGCGGCGCGCAGAATCGGGCGTTGTGAACCATCCAGGATCGAATGACCGATGCCGGGATGCAGCTTCATGATGTCCCATTCTTCCAAATCCAGTTTGCCCGGTTTCAGCAGTACGGAATCCGGTGTCGCAATCTTGCCGATGTCATGCATCGGTGCGGCCTGTTTCAGAATGGTAGCCTGCTCTTTGCTCATACCGGATTCGACAGCGATCAGATAGCAGACTTCGGCCATGCGGCGCACGTGGTTGCCGGCTTCGTGCGAGCGTGATTCGACCACGTCACCCAGACGCATGATCAATTCACCCTGCGTGTCGGTGATTTCCTGGTTCAGCAGAATATTGTCGAATGCAATGGCCACGCCGGACGAGAAAATCTCCAGCAGTTTGGTGTCGATTTCGGAAACGTTTTGCACTCCCTGCAGAATCAACAAGGAGGTTTTGCCGCTGCTGTTCGGAAAGTAGCCGACGAAGGTGTCGCCGTACAGATGGGAAATCCGGTTGACGCAGGTTTCGTTCAACTGCTTTAACAATTCGGGTGAGAAAATCTGATCGGCCTTGTCCAGATCGCCGATCTTGGCCAGCACTTCATACTTCTTTTCGCCGGAAATGCCGGACTCCCCGCGCAGCCGCACCAGCATGCTTTTTTCCAGTTGCAATAGGGCGACGACCTGTTGCAGTAATCCGTCGGCAAAGTCATGCAGATTGCGTTGTTTGAAAATAAAGCTGGAGGCTTCGATAACCCGTTCCAGACCGGCCCGGTAGGTGGCCTGGAAACGCCGCGCATCTTCCACCATCATGATGTCGCGATAGGCGCGCAGTGCCGCGAAGGTGGTAGTGAATAATTTTTTGCGGTCCAGCTCGGTTTTTTCTTTGTAATCGTTGATATCGTATTCAAAGATGACGCTTTCTTCCGGCGCCTGACCTGGCTGACCGGTGCGCAATACGATGCGGGTGAATTTGTTGCCCTGATCCTGGCGCATCCAGCGTGCCACTTCCAGTCCGGCATTTTCGGTTTCCATGACGACGTCCAGATACACCAGTGCGATGTCGGATTCGGTGGATAAAATTTCTTTGGCCTGCTGGGCGCTGAATGCCTGCAGAAATGCAATCGGGCGGTTATCCAGTCTGAAACGGCTCAACGTCAGTTTGGTCACATTGTGGATATCTGGCTCATCGTCTACGATCAGCACTTTCCAAGGTGGCGGCAAGTTGGCAGGTTCAGACTTCAGGAAGGACATAGTGGTCAATTCAAGGTTAAGTTGATATTACAAGTCGTCAGCTTTTAGTATGCAAAACCGAAAACTCATTGTCAGTATTTAAAGTTATTCTTGTGACACAACGAACCAGAGTATTTATTTGGTGCACTAACGCTATTCGCCGCAGTAATATTGTTCCAGACAATTAACTGATTGCCACGAACTGGCGGCGAACAATCATCTTGCCACAACAATTTCCATGTGGCAATTAAAATGATGTTTTGGTGTTACTTTTAAATAACTGTTGCAGTCTGATCAGAAATTACCTGAATGTAAAGCAATATTCTGCAATCAGTTATTGTATTTTTGTATGGCAATTATTGCAGGCTTTCCAAGTGTCGTTAAATTCGATGTTTGTGGCGTGCGCACGTGATTTACAATCGGCCCTTTAGTGTCCACTTCTCCACATTTGGGTAATACCATGAACAAAATCATCATCCGGAGCTTACTGGCTTTTTTCCTGTTGCAAAATTACATCACCAACTGCGTTGCGGAGGATGGTGCTGAACCGCGTTCACCGCAAAACCAGCTGGCCAAAATGGCTGGCAAGGCGACCGGCAAAGTGGTGTACACCGGGGTGAATATCTTTTCCGGCACGAACGCACCGATGCAGCAGGACATGGCGCTGGTGGTGGAGGGAGAATGGATACAACGTATTGTCCCGGTGGCCCGTTTGGATAAGGCTGTCACCGAAGGTGCCGAAATCGTGAACCTGCAGGGTTTGTATGTGCTTCCCGGCCTGATCGATTCGCATGTGCATTACGGGACACATCCGAACCGCTCGTTTGCCGAGCCGCAATTGAAACGCGATCTGTACGCCGGCATCACCGGCGTGCGCGATATGGCCGGTGACGTGCGCTTTCTGGGTGACCTGTCACGCGCGGCCCTGATCAATGAAATTCCGGCACCCGATATTTTTTATGCCTCGCTGGTGGCTGGGCCAAGTTTTTTTGAAGATCCGCGGACCGTCAGTTCGTCGCTGGGTATGCAGCCTGGCAAAGCCCCCTGGATGTATGCCGTGACGAACAAAACCGATCTGGCACTGACATTGGCGCAGGCTCGCGGTACCGGCGCGACCGGCCTGAAAATTTACGCCAATCTGCCCGGTCCGCTGGTGCAGCGTCTGATCAAAGAAGCGCACCACCAGCATTTCCCGGTCTGGACCCATATGCAGGTGTACCCTGCCACACCCTATGATTCGATTGGTGCCACCTCGGTTTCGCACGTCTGCATGATAGCGCGCTATGCAGCGCAGCCGGCCAAGGAAAAATATGGCCACAACAATCAGCCTTCCTATGACGGCATCACGCCGGACACGCCCGAAATCAAAAAATATATTGCCGCACTGGCGAAATCCGGCGCCATTCTGGATGCGACCCTGGGTGTGTATTACCTGACACCGGAGCAGACCAAAGAACAGGCCGGAAAACCGCATTGCTCGATCGAGCTGGCTGGCGCAATTACCCACGCCATGGTGAAAGCCGGCATTCCGGTTGTGGCCGGCACGGACGGTAACGCTGAACCGGATGATGCCTTCCCGCAGCTCAACCGCGAACTGGCATATCTGGTGCAGTATGCCGGCCTGAGCCCGTCTGAGGCGATAGTTTCAGCAACGGCCACGGCCGCGCGGGCGTTAGGTAAAGATCAGGAGATGGGGACAATTACAGCCGGGAAACTGGCCAATCTGGTGTTTGTCAAAGAGGACCCGACCAAAGATATCGCCAATCTGCACTCGGTGGTATTGACGGTCAAACGCGGTTTGCGTTTCGCCAGAAGCGACTACCATCAACAGAACATACCGGATTCAGACGACTGAGAGTGCGTCTAACGCACGGCAGCAATACATTCCACTTCGACCCGCGCTCCCATTGCCAGTCCGCTGCCGGCAAAGGCGCTGCGCGCCGGAAAGGGTGGTTCGAAATAGGTTTTGTAGACTTCGTTAAATGCCGGCCATTCGCTGATGTCAGCCAGCATGACGGTGCACTTGACCAGATTTTTCAGGGTATAGCCATGTGCGCCCAGCACGGCCTTGATGTTCTCCATCACCTGGCGCGTTTCTTCCCGGATGCCGCCCGGCGCCAGCTTCAGTGTGCCGGGAAGATTGCCGATTATGCCGGACAGGTACACCGTATCGTTGACCCGGACCGCTTCAGAAAATGGCAGTGTGTTCGGCGTGACGGTGCCCGAATTCATGAATTCCACTTTGGATGATTGTTGTGCACTTGCCGAACCGCTGAACGATATCAGGGCGGCCAAGACCATCATAATAATTTGACGCATAGCAGTTCTCCCAGTTGTGTTCGGAATTTACCAGACCTGTTCGGCAGCCCGCAGAAAATTCAAACCCAGAATTTTTTCGATCCGGGTGGTTGAATGTCCGCGCTGTTCGAGCAGTTCAGCCAGTCGGCGGAATTTGTTGACGCCGACCAGATCGGGTAAAAATTTGACGATGTCGGCCCGTTCACCTGCCGCGCCGATACCGGTGGCGCGGCGTTGCTCGACTTCCTGTTTCAGGGCATTCAGATAGGCCGGCATATCGTCAATCTGTGGCACCGATCCGTCGGTGCCGATCCCGACGTGGTCTTCACCGCACACCTGAATCGCATGTTCAATATGGGCAATCAGATCAGCGGCCATGGGTTGCCGGTTAATCGCCAGAAACGGCATGAAGTATATGCCGACAAAACCGCCGCGTTCAGCAACCAGTTTCAGTTCGCGATCCGTTTTGTTGCGCGGCAGATCCGTGACCGCACGGCAACCGGTGTGCGAAATGATGATGGGTTGTTTGGACACAGCAACGGCATCCAGACAGGTTTGCTCACCGCTGTGACTCAGATCAACCAGCACCCGGTTACGGTTCAGTTCATGCACCACTTCGCGGCCAAACTCGGTCAGACCGTGATTTTCCGGCACCATCGAACCGTCACCGATCTGATTGCGCGGATTGTAGGTAAGCTGGATGACTTTCACGCCCAGATTGGCAAAAATGGCGACCCGGCTGGCGTCGTTGCCCATCATGGCAGCATTCTGAAAACCGTAAATGACCCCAACCTTGCCCTGTGCTTTGGCCTGGCGGATGTCGTCGACACTGTTGACCTTGCAAAGCATCGCGCTGTTGCGCCGTATCAGCGCATCCCAGATGCCGATATCCCGGATCGAATATTCGAACGGTTCATGATCGCCAAACACATAGCCTAGAGTATGGTTGAAGGCGCACAGGCCGGAAGCTTTTGCGTCGGCCAGGGCCCGCGCATCGATGCCCTGGTCGGGGCCGGATTGTTCTGCTTCAGGGAGGTTTTCGTTGGCGATGTCGCCGAGGGCGTCAATGATCATCATATTCGGATTGGATTTGGTCAAAGTAGTTGCGCTCAGTTCGGAAGTCCAGCCGGACAGGCCGCTGACGGCAAGTCCGGAACCGGCACAAAATTTAAGGAATGTTCTGCGCAGACCGGTGTCGTTGTGATGATTGGTATCTGCAGACTTCATGCTGACTGTCCCCTGTGATGTTGGTGTGTTCAGTTATCAGGATTCAATATTGTACGCCGGGGCAACCAAATTGGCAGCGTATTTTGCCCGGCCGGCTCACTTGGTGACCGTTGCTGGATATTTTCCAGGCTGGAAATTCGATCCCGTGCAGTCGACTGTTTCCAGTACCGGTGTTGTATAGGTGGCCTGTAAAACATGGGCAGAGGTCAGTGTTTCGCGCGCCAGATGATCAGCAAGCCGTTCTTTAAAGCGATCACGCTGATCTTGTTGCAGACCAAGCCGTTCTGCCATGGCCGTTCCGTCATCGCTAACAACGCCGGTTCCAATGAGTGCGTTCAATTGTTCATCATCACTACTCAACCCGTCGGCAAACACCAAATTGAATTCTGCGCGATACAACAGTGCAGCGCTGAGATCGACCCGGGTCAACGTTGAATTGAACAGGCATGAATTGCGCCAGACCGATCGGGTCAGGTTGGCGCCGGAGAAATCGCAATCCTGACCCAAACCACCTTCGAAACAGGCGTCGCTGAAATCGGCGCCGGTAAAAAACATGTCATTCAGTGACGTATTGACGAATTTGGCACCTTTCATTGAAGCGCCATTCAGATAGTAACCGGACAAATGGAAGTCGCGGAAAATGACCGAATCCAGGTTCACCTGACCACCTTCGGCGCGGATTTCATCGAACAGGCGATTCATCGCTTCGACGTAACGAATATAGGCGATTCTCGAATACAAGGTCGGATATCCAATGTCGGATTGCTGGTGCAAAACGCTCTGCACATTCTGAAAAATCAGCAATTTTCGGGCTGGATCGGTATCGGACGTCAGCACACGTTTCATCGCCGCGCGAATGCGCCGGTTATCTTCGTCGTCGATGATTTCCTGATTTTTATCGAATGCCAGGGGGCGGTCTGCATCAGCATTTTCATCGGCATACTGACTGATCAGGTCGCTGATCGCGATCGGTAATTCAGTTACCGTGTCTGCGATCTGACGGCTGATTTGGGTTTGCATTGATACTGTTCGGGCGGGGGCAATCGGAGTCATGGTTTATTCAGTCACTTTCGTCAGGTTCTCAGCGCCGAATTGACGCGACTGCGCATTCTCTTTGAAAGAGTTTGTACCATGTATAGGGGATTCCTCTGATTGAGAATTCAAGGAATGGAATTGGATGGTCAGCCGATCAGGCGTCCGGCTTTGACACGCAGACCGCGTTTGGCCAGTCCCGGTGCGAGTTTGCCGAGCGCGGCCATGGCTTCGCCGCTGTGCGCGTGACAGATTGCCACACCGAGCGCATCGGCAGCATCCGGCCCGGGCAGGCTGGGCAGATTCAGCAGTCGCTGTACCATTTCCTGCACCTGCTCTTTTTTGGCCTTGCCATGACCGACCACACCTTTTTTGACTTGCAGCGCAGTGTATTCGGCAACGCTCAAATTGGCATTGACCAGCGCGCAGATGGCCGCACCGCGCGCCTGACCGAGCAGCAGCGTCGATTGTGGATTGACGTTGACGAACACGATTTCAATCGCCGCGCAATCCGGTTGGTACGTGGCGACGATTTCTTCGACGCTGGAGAAAATGGTTTTGAGGCGGTCCGGCAACGAGCCGTCGTCAGTCTTGATGGTGCCGGAAGCCAGATAAGAAATCCTGTGGCCGTGTTTTTCAATCAGGCCAAAACCGGTAGTGCGCAGACCCGGGTCGATACCAAGAATTTTCATGGGTGTCGATCCGGGTGGTTGGCTGGGATTAATGACGGAAATGACGCACGCCGGTGAAGATCATGACTGCATTGCGTTCGTCCGCTGCAGCAATGACTTCATTGTCACGCATCGAGCCGCCCGGTTGAATCACGCAGGAAGCGCCGGCATCGATGACCACATCCAACCCGTCACGGAACGGGAAAAAGGCATCCGAGGCGACCACCGATTTGTCCAGTGACAGTCCGGCATTCTGTGCCTTGATCGAGGCGATACGGGCAGAATCGACCCGGCTCATCTGACCGGCACCCACACCCAGAGTCATGCCATTGCCGCAGAACACGATGGCATTTGATTTGACGTACTTGGCCACGCGCCAGGCAAACAGCATGTCATTCAATTCGGCCGGCGTTGGCTGGCGTTTACTGACGATGGTGAAGTCGGCCGGGAGGACATTTTTCGCATCCGGAGACTGCACCAGCAGACCGCCGCCGACCCGTTTGTAATCATGCTTATTGACTGACTTGCCAGGATTGCCCAGCGAGATCTGCAGTACGCGCACGTTTTGTTTGGCTGAAAAGATGGCCAGTGCTTCTTTGGTAAAGGCGGGTGCTATCAGTACTTCAACAAACTGTTTTGCCACCATTTCTGCTGCGGCGCCGTCCAGTTCGCGGTTGAAGGCAATGATGCCGCCGAAAGCGGAAGTCGGATCGGTTTGCCAGGCTTTGCTGTAGGCCGCCAGCGGGGAGTCGGCAACGGCCACGCCGCAAGGATTGGCATGTTTGACGATTACGCAGGCGGCCAGTTCACTGGCATCAAATGACTTGACGCATTCCCATGCCGCATCGGCGTCAGCGATATTGTTGTACGACAGTTCCTTGCCCTGCAGCTGGATGTAATTGGCCAGTGCGCCGTCGGTCACGTTCAGGTCGCGGTAAAAGCTGGCGGTCTGATGCGGGTTTTCGCCGTAACGCATTTCCTGCACTTTTTCAAAACTCATGTTCAGCGTTTGCGGATATTCGCTGCGTGTGGCATGTGCCTTGTCTTCACCCAGACTGGTCAGGTAATTGGTAATGGCGCCATCGTACTGTGCCGTGTGCGCAAATACTTTTTTGGCCAGAGTAAATTTGGTGTCGTAGCAAACGGTGCTGTTGTTGGCTTTCATTTCTGCCAGTACTACCTGATAGTCGGTCGGATCGCAGATGACGACCACATCTTTATGATTTTTGGCAGAAGAACGCAACATGGTCGGGCCGCCAATGTCGATATTTTCAATCGCGTCTTCCAGCGTGCAGCTGTCTTTGGCAACGGTGGCCTGGAACGGATACAGATTGACCACCACCATATCGATGGTTGGAATGCCGTGCTGCTCCAACGCCGCCATGTGCGCCGGAAAATCGCGCCGCGCCAGAATCCCGCCGTGTACTTTTGGATGCAGTGTTTTCACGCGGCCATCCAGCATTTCCGGGAAACCGGTATACGTGCCGACTTCGATGACAGGCAAGCCCTGTTCGGCCAGCAACTTGGCGGTGCCGCCAGTGGAGAGCAGCTGTACACCCAAAGCAGACAGTTCGCGGGCAAATTCAACTACGCCGGTTTTATCAGAAACAGAAATTAAGGCTTGTTTAATCATGATGTCGATATCGGAGATTGTTTTGAAAAGGGAGCAGGCGTGCCGAAATGGACCGGCGCGCCCGATGCATTACAGTAAACCGTGTTGCTGCAATTTTTTACGCAAGGTATTGCGGTTGATGCCAAGCATGTCCGCCGCCTGCGACTGGTTGCGATCCGCGCGTGTCATGACCATTTCCAGCATGGGCTTTTCAACAGCCTGCACCACCATGTCGTAGATGTTGGATGCCGGTTGCTCACCCAGATCGCGAAAGTATTTCTCCAGATTTTTGGAAATGGCTTCCTGAATATTTTCTTTGCTCATATTCTTTTTGTTTTGTAGTAATGGTTAAACCCAAAACGGGTTGGAGTTGATGCGGATTGTGGTCCGTAGACCGGTGCTGCTGACCTGATTAATTTTTATGCAGCCAATTGGTCAGCGTAATAATCTGGTAAATCGGAGCAGTATTGCAATCGTTCACTCTGCTGTGAATCAAAAAAATCATGGACTGCCTGTAACTGGTGCTCGCATGATTCAATTTTATTCATCTGCTGCCGGAACGATTCCCCGTCTACCAGATCACGCACATACCAGCCGATATGTTTGCGTGCCGTTCGTACCCCCATAAATTCGCCGTAGAACGCGTAATGTGCCAGGAGATGTTCTTCCATCAGGCTGCGAACTTCTGAACCCAGAGGGTTGGGCAAGTGCTGGCCAGTGGCCAGAAAATGCGCAATTTCGCGGAAGATCCACGGTCGGCCTTGCGCCGCCCGTCCTATCATCACTGCATCGGCGCCGGTGATTCGCAGCACATGTGCTGCTTTTTCCGGGGTGGTGATATCACCATTTGCCACGACAGGAATACCGACTGCGGCCTTGACGGCAGCAATCGTTGCATACTCGGCCTCACCCTTGTAACCATCCGAGCGGGTGCGGCCGTGTAAAGTGAGCATCGCAATGCCGGCAGATTCTGCCATTTTTGCGATAGTTAATGCATTTTTATTGGCTGGATTCCAGCCGGTTCGAAATTTGAGGGTCACTGGTACATCCACCGCTGCAACAACTGCATCGAGGATCTGGCCCACCAGTTTTTCATCCTGCAACAGGGCCGAGCCGCACCAGCTGTCACACACCTTTTTAGCCGGACAACCCATATTGATGTCGATAATCTGTGCACCGTTGGCAACGTTGTGGATCGCGCATTCGGCCAGCATTTGCGGATCGGCGCCGGCTATCTGTACTGCTTTGGGTTCCATTTCGCCGGTATGATTGGTGCGGCGTGATGATTTCTCGGTTTTCCACAAACGCGGATTGGAGGCAGACATTTCCGAGACGGCATAACCTGCACCCAGTTGCTTGCACAGTTGCCGAAATGGACGGTCGGTCACGCCAGCCATAGGCGCAACAAACACGTTATTTCGCAAAATGTGGGGTCCGATTTGCACTGTGGAAATTGTTTTGGATTTGGGGAGCCGCCATTCTAATCGAATCTGCCTAAAATATCAGCAATTTAAAATCTATTATTTAGCCAGCACGATCAATACAAATGATGTAAAAAAGGCACATTTAACCGCAAAATGAAAGTGCCGCGCAAGAGATGTTGCTGTAAGCTGGTATAGAAAGAACAGCGTTGTTTTTCTCCCTAAATTCTCTGGATTGTTACAAATTAGGTTCGCTTAAAATCAATTTCCTTTGAGAAATAATTGCTATTGGGAAAGTGTTATGCCAGCATGGATCATGGGGTTATTGTTCAATTTTTAGGCAACGAACGCCAATTTTGATTTTTCGTCTTTTGTTTACCGGAAAGCCCACGTTCCAGCTTTGGAATTGCTGATGAATAAACTAATCACCCGACTGGACACGTCCAGCAAGACGTTCAATATCATCCTGCACATTGTGGTGCCGGCGATGTTGTGCGCCGTGATTTTCGCATTTCAACATCGGGAATTGCTGGATGACCGGCACCAGCATATGAATCGCGCCCAACTGGCGGCCCACGATCTGGGTTCGACCTTGGCTATCAGTATTGCGGGTTCACTGGAAAATATCGATCTGACCCTGCAGTCCGCTGCAGATCAGATTGCTCTGTCGCGCGCCGTTTCCGGCGGTGCTGGTGTTTCGGCCAATCAGGCTTTGCAGAAATTGCAGCAGCGCGTTCCGTCGCTGTTAATGTTGGCGATTACGGATGCCTCCGGTCTCGTCACCAACTCGTCGAAGCAGGATGTGCTGGATATGGTTACGGTGGCCGATCGCGATTATTTTCTGACATTGAAAAACACCGAGTCGACTTCAATGGTGATTTCCCATCCGACGCAGGGGCGAATTTCAAAACGTTGGACCTTGATTTGCGCGCGACGCATCAATCTGGCGCATGGCGCCTTTGGCGGAATGGTGTTTGCCACGGTTGATCTGGACGGGTATCTGGACCGCCTGTCGGGCGGGCAGATCAAACTGAGTACTGACGATATTTTCCTGCTGCGCGACGATGACGGCAATGCAATTATCCGTTACGCACAGGGTCATCAGGATATGGATGTGATGGGCACGCGCTTCAGTTCTGAGAATCTGGCCCGGCTGGAAAAAAGTCATGCGCAATCCGGTGTATATGTATCCAGTTTTTCTGCCGACCATATCGAGCGGATTTACTATTACCAACGCATCAAGGGTCGACCGATGAATCTGGTGGTGGGAATTTCGGTCAAAGACGCGCTGGCCGAATGGCAAATGCAATCCAATAAATCCTGGCTGGTGACAGGCTCATTTCTTCTGGTAATACTGCTGGCCGGGTACCTGATTTACCACTCACGTCAACGTCAGATCCAGGCGTTTGCCAAAATGCAGTATATGCAGGTCCAGCTTGAACAATCGAACCTGGAACTGGAACGCCTGTCAACGACGGATGGCTTGACCGGTCTGTCGAATCGACGCAAATTTGACGAAGTTGGCCCGCATGAATGGATGCGCGCCATGCGCAATCGTGAACCGTTGGCCGTGGCAATGCTGGATGTGGATTTCTTTAAAATTTATAACGACCGGTACGGTCATCAGGCCGGTGATCAATGTTTGGCGCGGATTGCCGGCGCGCTGTCGAAAGGCCTGCGCGACGGCAGTGATTTTATTGCCCGCTATGGTGGCGAAGAATTTGTAATTCTGCTGCCCGGTCAGAATGCGCATGACGCGTACGAAGTGCTGGAACGGTTGCGCGCTGATATTGAAGCTCTGGCCATTCCGCACGAAGGCAGTACCGCTGCCTCGGTCATTACCTTCAGCGCCGGCTATGCCGCCGTAATTCCTGAGCCAGGCATCACCTTGGAAAATCTGCTGGAACAGGCCGACCAGAGTCTATATGCGGCCAAGCGGCGCGGCAAGAATCAGGTGGTGGGTGCCAGTGAAAACCGGCTGGCCTGGAGTCTGTATCGCAGGCTGCAGGTGTTTGGTGCCTGAATGGGCGAGATGCCCGCAATCACCTGACTAACCCGTTATTTCATCCAGGGTTGCATCCAGATGCCCGACCTCTCCCCATTGAATCAGTTTCAGCTCAAATTGTTCCGGGTCGCTGCTTAATTCAAAACGATTAATGCTGGCATTTTTCATCGTGACCTGGCGCGGTGCGTTCAGTGGCAATCGCATGGCAATCCGGTACGCGCATTCGAGAACGCCGCCATGCGCGATCACCGCTAATTTTTTTCCCGCATGATTTCTGGCCAAGTCGCGCAAGGCGTTTTCGATGCGCGCAGTGAATTGACGAATTGTTTCTCCTGTAAATTGACCTTCCGCATTGGCCGGGAACTGACTGTCGACTTCATGGGCGCGCCAGGCGGCATATTCCACCGGATACTGTTGTTCCAGTGTACTGATCAGCTGGCCTTCAAAGCCGCCGAAACTGCGTTCGCGCCAGGCCGGATGGATCTCGCAGGGCAGATTGTTCAAATCGGTGATGGCCTGAGCGGTTTGCACGGCGCGCTGCAGATCGCTGCACAATATGGCGTCCAGCTTTTCGACCCGCAAGGCCAGCGCCAGCGCGCGTGCCTGTTGCCGGCCGTTGGCATTCAACGGGATGTCGATATTCCCCTGCAGCCGGCGTTCCACATTCCAGTCTGTTTCGCCGTGCCGGATTAACAGTAATTCGATCATGATTTAACGCCGGTCGTGTTTGGTTTTGATTCCAGCCAGAACGTTACCGGGCCGTCGTTGCACAACGTGACCTGCATGTCGGCGCCGAATTCACCGGTTTCGACCTGCCCATGTTGTGAGCGCGTCAGGGTGACAAACTGATTGAACAATTCTCTGGCCAGTGCCGGTGGCGCAGCCGGCGTAAAGGAGGGGCGGGTGCCCGAATTGGTATCGGCGGCCAGTGTGAATTGCGGTACCAGCAGCACGCCGCCGCTGATGTTTTTCACGCTTAAATTCATTTTGTCCTGTGCATCTGCAAAGACGCGGTACTTCAGCATTTTGTCGCACAGTGCCTGCGCCTGCAGCGGCGTATCGTCGCGTTCGGCGCATACCAGTACCAGCAGTCCCGGTCCGATTTTTCCAATGGTCTGACCCGCCACGTCCACCTGGGCATGCCGTACGCGCTGAAGCAAAGCAATCATGCTGACAGAATGATTTTGGCAAATTTGCGCTTGCCGACTTGAATCACGAATTCACCGGCGGCCACCTGCAATGCCTTGTCGCTGACCACGTCACCGTTAATGCGCACACCGCCTTGGTCCACCATGCGCATCGCTTCTGAAGACGACGGGCAAAGGTTGGCCTGTTTTAAAAGTTGGGCAACACCCAGCGGTGCGCCCGACAGTCTGCATTCAGGAATGTCATCCGGGATACCGCCTTTGGCACGGTTCATGAAATCGGTCAGTGCGTCATCTGCTGCCTGCCGGCTGTGGAAACGTGCCACCATTTCCTGTGCAAAAGCCACCTTCAGATCGCGTGGATTTTTTCCTTCCTGAACCGCTTTTTTATGCGCGGCAAGGTCATCCAGACTGCATGAGGACAGCAGTTCGTAGTAGCGCCACATCATGGTGTCGGAAATGCTCATGATCTTGGCGAACATGGTGTTGCCCGGTTCGGTAATGCCGACGTAATTGCCCTTGGATTTGGACATTTTTTCCACGCCGTCCAGACCTTCCAGCAGTGGCATGGTCAATATGCACTGCGGTTCCTGGCCATAATCTTTTTGCAGTTCGCGACCCACCAGCAGATTGAATTTCTGATCGGTACCACCCAGTTCCAGATCGGATTTGAGTGCGACGGAATCGTAGCCTTGCATGAGCGGGTATAAAAATTCATGTACCGATATCGGAGTACCGGCCTTGAAACGTTTGGTGAAATCGTCGCGTTCCATCATGCGCGCTACCGTGTATTTGGAGGCGAGCTGAATCATGCCGCGTGCGCCGAGTGGATCGGACCACTCCGAGTTATAACGAATTTCGGTTTTGGCTGCGTCCAGCACCAGTGTTGCCTGATCAAAATAACTCTTGGCGTTTTCTTCAATCTGTTCCCGGGTCAACGGCGGGCGGGTGGCGTTGCGACCGGACGGATCGCCGATCATCGAGGTGAAATCGCCGATCAGAAAAATGACGGTATGTCCCAGATCCTGCAACTGGCGCATTTTATTCAGGACCACCGTGTGACCGAGGTGCAGGTCGGGCGCGGTCGGATCGAGTCCGAGTTTGATACGCAGCGGCACGCCGGTTTTTTCACTGCGCGCCAGTTTTTGGGCAAATTCGGCTTCGATCAGTAATTCGTCCACACCGCGTTTGGTAATGGCCAATGCATTTTTTACATTGTCGGAGAGCGGCAGATTATTGGGGTTGTGGGGTGAGGTCGATGCGCTTGATTGCATAAATTCAATTCAAATTATCAATAGGTTTGTCAGAAAATCACTGCTCATTTTGTAGGCAAAAAACGTGGGTTTGCTGGTTTAGTTTGGTATAATACGCGATCCAGTTTGAACGGTTGCGCTAATCACAATAATTTTTAGATTGCTCTTTTTCAGATCCAAACCAAACCACTATTCTAACTTATTGCATGACGACTCCAACTAATTCAACCAACAAATCAGCAGAACAAAGTTCGGATTCGAAGCTGGCCTGGCGCCATCCCCGTTTCATCATCGCATCGGCACTGTTCCTCACGATTTTCGCATTGGGCGCTGCTGCCGTGGCGCCACTGGCACCGGACGCTGCAGATCTGCCGGTCCGGCAAATTACCGAACAACTTGAAATCCCGACGCTGGCCGCTCAGATGCAGGCCATTGAAGAACGCGATGACGTGTTCATCCATGAAGAAAATGTACGCCGCGGCGATACACTCGGCAGTCTGATGCACCGCCTTGGCGTTGATGACGAAGTGGCAGACCGGTTCATTAAATCGGACAAAACTGCCCGTCTGGTGATTCAGCAAAAAGCCGGCAATACCGTGCGTGCTAAGACCAATGACGAAGGCGAGCTGCAATGGCTGGAAACGTATTTCTCGGTCAATCAGGATAAAAATATCAAGAAAATGACGATCCAGCGGCAGCCGGGCACAGATCAGTTTGTCGCAACGGAAACGACTTCACCGCTGGAACGTCATATTGAAATGCGCACCGGTAATATCACCAGCTCGTTATTTGCAGCAACTGATGCCGCGCAAATTCCGGATGCCGTTGCCAGTCAGCTGGTCGACATGTTTTCGACCGACATCGATTTCCGCTCCGACCTGCGCCGCGGTGATCATTTTCAGATCGAATATGAAACGTTTTGGCAGAACGGCGAGATGGTCAGTACCGGCCGGATTCTGGCCGGTGAGTTCCATAACGCCGGGCACGTCTACCAGTCGGTATGGTTTGACGAGGCAGCCGGTGAAGGTGGGTATTACGGCTTTGACGGCAAGTCGATGAAAAAGGCGTTCCTGAAATCGCCGATCGCCTTTACCCGTATTTCTTCCGGATTTTCCATGCGTATTCATCCGATTTCCGGTCAATGGAAACAACATACCGGTGTTGATTTTGCCGCACCCACTGGCACACCGATCCGCGCCTCGGCTGACGGTGTCGTCGAGGTGGCCGGTCCATCCGGCGGTTACGGCAATCTGGTGGTGTTGAAGCATTGGGGCAGTTACACGACGGCCTATGGACACATGAGCCGTTTCGCTCCGGGTATGCATAAAGGTGTGAAGGTCAGACAGGGTGACGTAATCGGTTTTGTCGGTGCCACCGGTTGGGCTACCGGGCCGCATCTGCACTACGAATTCCGGGTCAGCAACAAGGCGCAGGACCCGATGAAAATCAAAGTCGAACAACCTTCAAGCCTGACCGCATCTGACATGCCACGCTTCCGTTCAGCAGTGCAGGATGTGGTACATCACTTTGCACTGTTGCGTCCCGAAGAGTCAGGGACCCAGATAGCTGCCCGCTAGTGCATGCATCTCACTCATACTCTTTCAAGCGAAAGTAATTGCACATGCGCTATTACATCGGCTTAATGTCCGGCACCAGTTTGGATGGAGTTGATGGTGTGCTTGTTGCTGTGGGTGGTGGTGATACGGAACCTGATGCACAGCAGGCCATCGCCCAATCGGGCCAGATGCGGCAGCTCGCCGCCAGCTACGTTCCCTTCAGTTCCGACC
>Ga0209067_10000399_pt1 | contig 28372 bp, 29 predicted proteins | sample ColStrG_CSR_2013_FD_187199 | JGI IMG/M metagenome (GOLD analysis project Ga0209067, IMG submission 187199) | Freshwater sediment microbial communities in response to fracking from Pennsylvania, USA - Cold Stream Run_MetaG_CSR_2013 (SPAdes)... | ecosystem: Environmental > Aquatic > Freshwater >... | reverse complement strand
GTTTTACCACGTCTTGAAGTGAAAAGAATTTCTTAATCATGTCATATAGTTCTGCACCTAAATCGGCTGAAAGATAATGATTGCGGATAGCTACAAAGCCTATGTCGTTGTAGGCCTCACCTAATGCAGCAACAAATTTTTTCTTTTTATCTGGATCGCTTCCGGTAAAGTCGGCCAAGTCGAGCGAAGGGACTTCATCGTAAAGTTTGTCAGCCATAGGGTTCGCAATTTTGGTTAACGCAAGCTAATTATTTTTGAGTAAATTTACTTGATCTTGCCCGTCGACCTAGTCTATAACAGCCTCTAGTACGAGTTAAAAACAAAATACTTTTTTATGAAACCAATCAGCAGAAGAAAATTTGTAAAAGATTCAATCAAAGTGACAGCCGCCGCTTCCTTGCTTACTCCGTTAACATCGGGGGCCTTCGCTATCGCGGAGCCAGCACCTTTTCTCTTCTCCCAAATTGCCTTGCCGTACGCATTCAATGCGCTTGAACCCAACATCGATGCCATGACAATGGAAATCCACTATACAAAACATCACGCGGCCTATGTTAAAAATGTGAACGACGAAATTGCAGCTGGGAAATTTGTCTACGAAAATGAAAAGGACTTTTTTACCAATGCTTCCAAACTTTCTGCCAAAGCAAAAAACAATAGCGGTGGAGCTTGGAATCATAATTTCTTTTGGCAAATCATGAAACCAAATGGAGGAGGTGCACCAACTGGAAAAATTTCTGAGGCCATTAATGGAACATTTGGTTCCCTTGAAAAATTGAAAGAGGAATTTACAAAAGCGGCGATGGGTCGTTTTGGTTCAGGCTGGGCGTGGCTGGTTTCTCATGAAGGGAAATTGAAAATTGGAAGCACCGCCAATCAGGATAATCCACTGATGGACTCTTCCGAGTTTAAAGGTGTTCCCTTATTGGGCATTGATGTGTGGGAACATGCCTATTATCTAAAATACCAAAACAAGCGCAATGAATATGTCGCCAACTGGTGGAATACAGTGAACTGGGACGAAGCAACGAAGCGATTTAGCTGACCGAGCTTTCTTGACAATTTACACGAAACAATTTTAGTGAAATGCTAAGCTTTTTAAGTGTGTTCGAAAATATGGGTCCTGTTGATCGTTAGGGATTGGTGTTCAACGGAATGAACACGTCATTGCCTCCATAAAAGGAATGCCATAAATGGATAAGGTTAATTTGAAAACAGGGTGACGCCATTCAAAAGTTTCATGACGGCATTTTTTGTGATTGATTTTAGTTTTTCGCCTGACCCGGGGGATCCTATCCCGGACGACGAGCACCAGCTGTTGGTTCCGGCGTTTACAATTATTCCTGATGATTTTTTCTTTTGCAGGACGATGAAAGTCGGAAATGTTTCTATCCCGTTCCGACTACCTCGATCGAAACCGATAAGTTCTAGCCTTTCAAACATTAATTGCCCATTGTCAAGAATGGGAAATCCCATCGCATCAAACCCTTTGATAGGAGCACCATCGCATTCTCCAGAAGGGAGACTTACAATGTCTCCCTGTTTTAATCCCAACCCCTCAAGAAGCGGGGATGAAGGATTAGTGATCCTATACCCTTCCCAGCCATTGTTTTTCTTTAGCCCATACCCCCCATGAACAAAGTCTGCTCCTATGCTTGACAAAATAGGATATTGCAATGTCTGGTCGGTCCAATTTATGGTTTTAAATGTTATGTCCTGCTCTGGATCGGGCTGGGCATTCTTGTAACATACCAAGGCGTCCTTTGCTGACGAGTATCGTATTTGCCACCACATGGTATTGCCAGACAAGATGAGCGCATGATCACCACTATCCACAAACCGATCAAAATTGCTACGGGCTTGGCGAGACCAATACTCGCTGTGTCCGACGATGATGATAATTTTACTTTGTTGCAATGAGGAATAATCAGTCAAATCCACATCGGAAATATAGCCGAATTTAATATTGGTCAATGACGGGAACCACTTCAAGCACTCGCTGCATTCTCCTAGTTCAGTGGGGCTGTCAATCGGCCGTAGAAATGATACGATAGGCGAGGCTATCGCACCGGTAGAGTTAAAGCTATACAAACTTTTTCCGCCGCTATTGTTATAGGCGTTGATTGTATTTATCGGGTAGACTACGGTTACCTCGGAGGTCGTCGGCGATCTGACAACGAACGGAATTTTATTTTCAATAGAATAAATGCCACTTTGTAGCGATGAGGGCAATCTGATTTTGGCATTGCCCGTGAACTTGTAGCCGTTTTTCCAAGGCTCGGCCGGTTGAATAGTTTGAGGAAACAATTGAACATTTGCCGCAAATGCGAGTGACCCACCGACATCATAAAAATCAAGCCCGCACTGAACACTCGAATTTGATTGGAGAAAAACTTCAACCCAGTCACCGGGTAAATAGGAAGTTTTGTCTGTGTACCCCTCTATCATTTTAGTTCCGCAGGCTGGAAGGGGAATTGCGGGAATAGTGAGCGAATCATTGTAGGCACATGATTGGACAACGACAACCAGGGAAAAGGTAAGTTGCATTCGCCATAGGTTCTTCATATATCCAGATTAATCTACCCACATTGATTTAGCCTCAACCAGTAGATGATTTAGAAAGAAACCCGACGGGTTGGCGTCGGGTTTCAGATCACTACCCTTTCTAATGTTAAACAAATTCAACGCTACAAGATTAGAGTACATCGGTAAGAGAAACGTTTTCACAGTGTGAAGTATTAGTTAATATTTTAAATAGAGTAAAGCTAGTTCAAAATGTATTGCCTATTCTGCTTTACTTTCGTCAATAAACCTGTTTTAGGGGGCTGATCCCATTTTTGAGCTTTTTAGATTAGCTCTCCGTTTTCTCTGTTCTGGTAATTTCCTAGTTCCTTGCTCGAAATAGAACCCAATTCCAGTGGGAATGATATTTCAATATTAATTTCGACTTATCTATCCAATTAGCACAACCTTCCACCCAGTTTCTCGATCTTGATTAAGCACTGTTTTCGAAAACTCGCCGTCGAATTTCGTATCGGCCCAACGTAAGTAACTCTCGAGCATTTAATTCCACAGAATTCCAATGTGGATTTCTTTAATTGATTGACACTTGGCCTTCCGAACGCCAACCGATAATACCAACCGGGTTGGTCAAGTGTTGTGATGATGTGCGCGGTTCGTCCCTTCAGTAATTTGTCCCACCACACCGAATTTTCGCGGTATTTGAAGGCAAAACCTGGCAAAAATAGTCTGTCGATGAAACCTTTTGTAATGGCGGGTAGGCCGCCCCACCAAACTGGATGAAGCCAGACTACATGTTCAGCCCATTTTATCTTTTCCCACGCCTCCGTCAGATCGGGTTCTAATTCAGTTCTCTTCTGATAACCGAACGCGAGATTGGGGTTGAAAGTTAGATCGCGTATAATTATTTCTTTTACGGTAGCCTGTGAATTTAGTGCTCCCTTTTTATAGCCATCAGCTAAGCCAAAGCAAAAGCTTTCCTTATTTGGATGCCCATTGATGATAAGTATTTTTTTCATTTTAAGTCTGATCGTTGCCAAGAAGATAAAGTTGACAATCGCTGAATACCTAAGTATTACTAAACTTTAGAAAAAATTTACAGAATTCACATAGTTGGTTCAGCTTATCAAAATGGACTGGGGGTTATAAATTGGTGAAAGTGAGCAAGGTTGGTAATTCTCTATGCGCAAGGCGTTTTGCGAAAATTGGGTGCGCCTCATGAACGATACTCATCCATAATTAGGGCCTCTTCCACGTGAAAGAATCTTCAACTTTGTTTTCGTGACGTAACGGAAAAGAAATTCAATCATAATCCTAACTTAACTATTATTCTTCCATCGCCTGCCACTTGTGCGGTACCTTTAAACCCTCATTGCTCCAATAGTTATTTGAAAAATCAAATTAAGAGAAAATGTATGGCAAACGCCTCCACCAATTCGACAGCAGAGATCATGGAAAGACTTTTGGACTACTTAAAGCATGACCAGGGGATTGACATGATTTATCTTAATGTCGAATTGGAAAATTTAAGTGAAAGCATTGATCGCACCGGGATTAAAAAGCTTGAGGTTCGTGAAACCGGAATATTGCTGCATGGTCTAATGATTATTGAATCACAACTTAAAAAATTAGGACTAGTGAGCCTTTTACTTAAAAATATTAAAGATTCAATTTATGACAAGAGCATTTGAGATATCTTTCATCCGGAGCATAGACAAAACTTCTGTTTGATTTATTCATTTCTATTCAGTTATTTCTTTGAACAAAATCGTTTTATTGTTCGCCAGCGAAAAATTGATATCGAAATTTTAGAATCTCCTGGAACTAAACTGTGCGTAAGATCATTGCCACCCGAACTGGCTTTCCAGTTTATTTTAGACCAGCCTTATGAACTTTGCTGAACCGACGTCTCGATTTCGAACAGTCCGTTAAGAAGTTTAGTGTGAGAAGTTACCTAAGAGGTTTAGTGTTAAAAGTCATCCTTTTCCCATTATAATAATTTTACTATCGGATGGCCGGGCGTTTGATCTAGCTTTTCTATTTTTGCAGGAATGAAAGCACTTAAAATTATCGTCTTTATCCTTGCGGTCAATGTCAGCGTGATACCCCAAGCAACCGCGCAAAAACTAACCCTCTACAAGACGTTTGGCGGCGTCATATTCATGTTAAATGATTCGGTTGAATTGAGTATGAAGCAGGCCGGTACGCTAATGTATCAGAATCAACAGGCCTACGAAGAGTTTAAAAAGGCTAGAGCGAGGGCAACTATCTCTAGCGTGATGGGCTTTACTGGTGCAGCAATGATTGCAATCCCTTTGGTTACCGTTGCCTTCGGCGGCAATGGCGATTGGGGGTTGGCCGGAGGAGGAGCTGCTTTATTGGCGGGTTCCTTTTTTTTTAATCGTTGGTTCAAGGCCCGTACCGTTTATGCCGTTGATTTGTATAATGCCAGCCTGGCCCAAAAAACTTCACGCATCAAACCGGAATTTTATTTCTATGGAACGGGCGGCGCACTGGTAATTAAGTTTTAAAGGATGTTCACTGGAATCATTGAAACCGTTGGTGAAGTAATAGCCATCAAACAAGAAGGTACCAATACGCTTTTTAAAATTGCCAGCCGTTTTAGTACGGAATTAAAAGTCGATCAAAGCGTCTCGCATAATGGCGTATGCCTCACGGTGGTGTGGGTCGGCGACGGATTTCACTGGGTGGTGGCGGTCCAGGAGACGTTGATGAAAACCAATCTGGGTAGACTTCAGCAGGGGGATAGTGTAAATCTCGAGCGATGCCTGGTTGCCAACGGTAGGTTCGATGGACATATTGTTCAGGGTCATGTAGACCAGGTAGGGATTTGCACCTTCGTGAAGGACGAAAACGGCAGCTGGTTATTTGATTTTGAATATGACGCTTTACTAGGAAACGCCACCGTGGAAAAAGGATCAATTGCGGTAAATGGAGTAAGTCTTACCTGCGTCAATAGCAAATCAAATAAATTTAGTGTGGCTATCATTCCATACACTTACGAGAACACCAATTTTCACCATGTAAAAAAGGGAGATTTCGTAAACCTTGAATTTGATATCATTGGCAAATATGTGAAGCGTTGGATGGGTAAGGAATGATGAAATTCAGGGAAGTAGCTGCTGAAGATATAGGTCAACTAAAAAACCTGGTGTTAATTTCTTATGGCCAATTTCAGAAAACCTTGACGATGGAAAGCTGGAACCATTTGAGAGCGCACCTGACGAAGGAAAATCTGTTTCCTGATCTTTTAAAAATTTCCACGGGTTTTGTTTGTGAACATGACAATGAAATAATCGGAATGGCGTTCCTGGTCCCTAAAGAAAATCCAACTGAAATTTTTCAAGCCGGCTGGAGTTATATCAGATTGGTGGGTGTTCACCCTAACCATTGGGGGAATGGAATAGGAAAACAACTAATCACGATGTGCCTTGATTTAGCAAGAAGGACAAAAGAAAATACGGTTGTTTTGCATACCTCCGAATTTATGGACGCGGCAAGGCATATTTATGAGAGCCTTGGGTTCAAAAAATTTAAAGAACTAGATCCTCGATATGGAAAAAAATACTGGATTTATCATCTTGAGTTGTAAACTATACACGAACTAGGGGGTACTTATCTTCCAAACGGATTCATCGCACCCAATGCCCGCTTGCCTCCGCCCATCTTGTTCATGGTCTTCATCATCTTGCGCATGTCGTCAAATTGCTTAAGCAATTGGTTCACCTGCTGAATGCTTGTACCACTGCCTGTGGCTAGTCGGTTCTTGCGGCTGCTGTTGAGGATCTCGGGATTCTCCCTTTCTTTCAAGGTCATCGATTTGATAATGGCCTCCACGGGTTTGAATTCATTCTCATCAAAGTCAACACCTTTCATGGCTTTGCCTACGCCGGGAATCATGCTAAGCATGTCTTTCATGTTCCCCATTTTCTTCACTTGCTCCAGTTGCGAAAGAAAATCATTGAAGTCGAATTGGTTTCGGCGCATTTTGGCATTGAGCCTGCGTGCTTCCTCTTCATTAAACGTCTGTTGTGCTTTTTCGACTAAGCTCACCACATCGCCCATGCCGAGAATTCGACCTGCCATACGATCGGGATAAAACCGATCGATCGCTTCCATTTTTTCACCCGAGCTAATAAACTTGATTGGCTTATCGACGACTCGGCGAATCGAAAGCGCCGCACCACCGCGTGTGTCTCCATCAAGTTTAGTGAGAACAACCCCATCAAAATTTAATCGCTCATTGAATGTTTTTGCTGTGTTCACGGCGTCCTGCCCCGTCATGGCGTCCACCACGAATAGCGTCTCCGAAGGATTTAGTCCTTCTTTGAGTCTCGCAATTTCATTCATCATCTCTTCGTCCACGGCCAAACGACCGGCCGTATCCACAATCACGATACGATGGTTATTTTTCTTAGCGTGCTCAATGGCAGCCTTGGCAATCTTAACAGCGTCTTTATTTTCGGGTTCGGCGTAAACCTCTACGCCAACTTGCTCACCCAAAACTTTTAATTGATCAATGGCAGCGGGGCGATAGATATCGCAAGCGGTAAGCAAAACGCTTCTTCCCTGCCGTTTCAAATAATTGGCAAGTTTGCCGCTGAAGGTGGTCTTACCGGAACCTTGAAGGCCAGCAATTAAAATCACGGCAGGGTTGCCTTCAATTTTTATGTCTTCGCCCTGACCACCCATGAGCGAGGTGAGTTCATCGTTGGTGATTTTCGTCAGTAATTGCCCCGGACTGATGGCAGTGAGCACGTTCATGCCCATCGCCTTGGTTTTAATCTCGTCCGTTACGTCCTTGGCAACCTTATAATTCACATCCGCATCGATGAGTGCTTTGCGAATTTCTTTGATGGTGGAGGCAACGTTGATTTCGGTAATCCGGCCCTGACCTTTCAGTGTTTGAAAGGCTTTTTCTAACTTGAGACTTAAACTATCAAACATCACTGTTGAATTTAATTAAAATGATTCCCTGGGTTTGCCCATCGGAGCCTGAGCGAAGATGGGCAGCAAAGTTAAGTGGAATTTTTTGTTTACAACTTAACTTCTTGACACAACTCCACCAACACCCCGTTGGTACTTTTCGGATGCATAAATACAATCTGCTTGTTATCGGCGCCGGGTTTGGGGTAGTCATTCAATAAGGAGAATCCTTTGTCTGAATACGATTGAATACTTTTTCTGATATCGGCAACCTCAAAGGCAAGATGATGAATGCCTTCACCACGCTTTTCGATGAATTTGGCAATCGCAGATCCGGAATTGGTCGCTTCAAGCAATTCAAATTTTACTCCCCCCACCTCAAAAAATGAGGTGCGCACCCCTTCGCTGGTCACTTCCTCAATTTTATAGTGAGCTTTGCCCAACAGTTTGGCAAAAAGTTGATTGGATTCTTCCAGGTTTTTCACGGCAATGCCGACGTGCTCTAATTTTTCCATATCAGCCAATTCAAATGGTTTTCTTAATTTTGGTGAAAATTCGGGAAACTTTTCTGGCTTTCCGAAAGTTTAAAACGAGCCCATGTCTAAAATTGCCTTAGAATCGACCAGTGACGTGCACGTTGAGGCCGCCCGCGTGCAACAGCAGATCAAAGATTACCTCGGTTTGCGTACCAGTGACCTCATGTTCGAGTTCAGCATCCATGACGGAAAAGCAAAGCTGGACTTGATTACGATTAACCCTCGGCACAATCAATCGTTTTTGTTTCACTCGGAAACGGGTTCTGACAAAGTAGACGCCTTGAAAAAGATGTGGGCTTACGTTCAGAATTATAAAGAGAAGGAAAACTCGTATACAATTCAATGGACCACTAAGAGTGACAGCGAATTACACACCTCCTACTTTAGGGCAGGAAATATTTTAGAAGCCTTAGAAAAATTATATTATGCCAGGGACAGGAACACAATCACCGTTTTTAGTGTTGTATTGAATCCGATCTCTTAGGAGGATATATACAAATTAAAATTATGATAACAGTAACCGATAAGGCAAAAGAAAGAATAGCGAGTTTGCGCACAGAAGAAGGACGTGGACAGGATCACAACATCCGTGTGTCGGTTAAAGGAGGAGGGTGTTCAGGTTTAATGTATGATTTAGGCTTTGATGATAAAATCAACCCAGCCGATCAAGTTTTTGAAGACAAGGGCATCAAAATATTAGTGGATAAGAAAAGTCTGCTTTACTTGTTGGGCACTACCCTTGATTTTTCAGATGGGTTGAATGGTAAGGGATTTCAGTTCATTAATCCCAACGCTTCACGCACGTGTGGTTGCGGAGAGAGTTTCTCCGTTTAGATTTTAACCATACAGAGGTCGAGAACCAATCCGCTCCGATCTCTTCTTCCCCTTCGATCTTTTGGTGGAACCCGTGGATCATTCTTTCGGGATGGCTAGGTTTATACACCTAAGTCAATGAGCCAGGCAACTTTAGCCCTATTCTTGAGCTAGATCGTCATTTTCATTCTAAAATCGTCAAGTTGATGGCGCTTCGATCAATAGCAAACTCCGGACAAATAGGAGCAAAACGATTTTTGTTTTCCCCTTGATAAGGAATTCCATTTTTCTTTCGACACCCATGAAGCATCTGGTGAAAGTGCGGATCGATCAGGCAAAGTGAAGACGGCAGAAGAATCAAAAGCAAACACCTGACTTAGTGGTGGTAGCGCAGTTAGCAAGTTGCCTAAAACTTCACCTCGATCGGTAGCTCCTAAGAAGTGACAGCAGACCTCATATAGATTTCGCGATTGCTGGTTCTTTCAACCCGCAGGTCTTTATTCTCCTGACAAAACCAGAAAAAACTCTTCCTCCGCTAATCCACTGGTTTCTTTGCCCTTTAGGATCGGCGTATCCATCTATCAAAAAAAACTAAACCTAATCAACAAGCGCAACGCACTTTAGCTCAATGGCAATCGGGGTGGGAAGCGCATTTACTTCCACGGTAGTCCTGCAGGGCTGAGTTTTTTTGTCAGGAAAATAGTCCGCGTAGATTTTATTGAAGACAGGAAAATCATCTTTCATATTGGTGAGATAGACGGTGATGTCAATAAGGTTTTCCCATTTTGAACCAGAGGCTTCTAGAATGAGTTTCACATTCTCAAAAACGGAATGGCATTGCTCATTGATGTTGTAGGCAATTATGTCTTTGTGCTTATTGAATGTCACCCCTGGAATTTCATCTGTGCCTTTTTTACGTGGACCTACGCCAGAGAGAAAAAGTAAGTTTCCAACTTTTCGGGCATGTGGGTAGGGGCCAACCGGGTCAGGGGCTTTGTCGGATGAAATGGGATCATTCATTATCATTCAATTCCAAAAACTAAGCTACTCCAAAAACTTTGCCAGTCAGCACCGGTTCTTTCCGATGGAATCATGATCACCGTGCTGACCATCCAAGGGCCTTTACTGCTGATGGGGAATTTCAACATGCCGTCACTTTCGGTGTAATTGTTTTGTTGGAAGGTGGTATTGCCGATCTTATTCCACACTTTCACCATTTGATGCGCACTTGGTTTGCCATCAAACAACACAAGGCATTGCAAATAATCGCCCGATTTTAAAAGGTACGGGTTTTGTTTCGGAATGATTTCAATGCGCATTCCTGTTTTTTTCTTAAACGTCTCATCTGTTTTAGGGCCAGCCTGAACTAACAATTTCACATAACTTGTGTAAAATTCTTTTGATGGCTTGTCTAATGCGTTTGTTTTTGTGCGTAGGTCAAGTGCATAATCAAGGCCATCTTCTTTCAAATAGTCGTTGAATTTTTCAGCACCCAGTTCCCGGTACGCGTCATTGGTTTGCGCGGATAATAAATAAGTCCCTTCTTCGACGAATTTATGTTTTAATTCTTCTTTTGCATTAAGGTTTATCAGTGCTTTAAGTTCAACTACCTTTGAGAGGTGAGATAATTCTAATTTCTCGATCCTGTTATTTTTTAAGTCCCATGGTTCGCCTTCAAAATTCTCACCGACCAGAAAAGCCACCTTCATTTCCTCACTCACTGCATATTTGAATTTCTTTGGTTGAAGCCAAAATTCATGGGATTGCGCTACAAGCGTTGCCGGAAAAACTAACAAGATTGATAGGATTCTCATTTGCATCCTTCTTTGCACTTGAACCTGACGTAATTTGAAAATCGAAAAATGAATGATACCATTCTTAAATGAATTTATTGATTCATTAATTCTTCGATTTCCTCCGCTTCGATGGGGATATTTTTCATCAAATCAATATTCTCTTTCTCTCCTACCCAAACATTATTTTCTAGGCGAACGCCAAAACCTTCCTCCTTAATATATATGCCCGGCTCGATGGTCCAAACACTCCCCAATTGAATGTTTTCATGCATGTTGCCAACGTCATGGACGTCTAAGCCCAACATGTGCGAAGTGCCATGATAAAAATATTTTCTCAAGGCGGGATTTTCAGGGTCCTGATTCTTAATATCCGTTTGGGAAATCAATTTTAGTTTGAGCAATTCACCTTCCATTAGTTTTTCAATCTCCTTTTGATAATCAAAATAGACCATATTGGGTCGAAGTAATTTCATCGCTTCTCGTTGCACACGAAGAACGGCATTGTATACCTCTTTTTGTCTTGGGGAGAAATTTCCACTTACTGGAATGGTTCTGGTGAGATCCGCATTATAATTGGCATACTCAGCAGCGACATCCAACAAAAGCAATTCGCCTTCCTTGCAAGTTTGATTATTCTCAATGTAATGAAGGACAATATTATTTTTTCCTGAGGCGATGATAGGCGTATACGCGAATCCCTTTGATCGGTTGCTAACAAATTCGTGTATGTATTCCGCTTCGACCTCAAACTCCGTCACTCCAGGTTTAACGAATTTCAATATTCTGCGAAATCCATTTTCTGTAATGTCGCAAGCGCGTTGGAGCAAATCGATCTCTTGTTTTTGTTTTATGCTACGCAATTTTGACATAATGGGAGCAACACGTTGATACGAATGCAAGGGATATTTTTCTTGGCACCAATTGATGAACCGGGCATCGCGGGTCTGGACGGCAATTTCCGCACGATAGTGTTCGTTGGTGTTTAGGCAAACTGATTCCACACCACCCATGACCATCAGATGGTGAAACAGGTTGTCGAAATCCTGAAGCCACATCACGGTCTCAATTCCAGAAACGGCTTTGGCTTCTTCTTTGGTGAGTTTATGTCCATACCATTTCTCTAAGTGCTCATTGGGTTGGCGTATAAAAAGTATTTCCCTCCTTTTCTCTTCGCGAAAGCCCGGACAAATCAATAAAATGCTTTCCTCCTGTTCAATGCCCGTGAGATAAAATAAATCATTGTTTTGCCGGAAAGGCAATGTGCCATCGGCATTGGTGGGCATCGTATCGTTCGAATTGAAGATGGCCAGGGATTCTGGCCTCAATTCCTTGACCAGCCGTTTGCGGTTGTTGATAAAAAGTTCTTTATCGATGGGGTCGTATCGCATAGTAAAATGTTATAAATTCATGTTTTCGCAAGTTAATTAAAACCAACATGAAGAGTACAGAAATTAGAATACAGAATTTGAAATGCAGAATAATGATTATTCTGCTTTTGTCAACAACTTCTTTATTTGCTCAATACAACCCATCACCAGAGAACCTGAAGAACCGCGAATGGTTTCAGGATTCGAAATTCGGATTGTTCATTCATTGGGGAGTCTACAGTACGTTAGGTGATGGTGAGTGGGTGATGAACAACCAACAAATTCCCATCAAGACGTACGAAAAACTTCCCTCTTTTTTTAACCCCACTCAATTTGATCCGGTAGCCTGGGTGCAGATGGCCAAAGATGCCGGTATGAAATACATCACCATCACCAGCAAACACCACGACGGCTTTGCCATGTTCGATTCAAAAGTTTCGGATTATAACATTGTGAAGAAAACGCCTTATGGAAAAGATGTGATGAAAATGCTGGCCGATGAATGTAAAAAGCAAGGCATCAGGCTATTTTTCTACCATTCGCAACTGGATTGGCATCATCCGGATTATTTTCCTCGCGGTTTTACGGGGGGTGACTGGACGGGGCGTGAAGAAAAGGGTGACATGAATAAATACCTCGATTATATGGATTCACAACTCAGCGAGCTGCTGACGAATTATGGTGAAGTGGGGGGCATCTGGTTCGATGGCATGTGGGACAAGAAAGACGCGGATTGGAGATTGAATAAAACATATTCTTTGATTCATCAATTACAGCCCGGCGCATTGATCGGCAGCAACCATCATCGTGCACCTTATCAAGGAGAAGATTTTCAAATGTTTGAGAAGGATTTGCCAGGCCATAACACCACGGGCTTTGCGCCAGAGCAAAAAATAGGCGATTTGCCAAAGGAGACTTGCGAGACGATCAATAACAGCTGGGGTTTCAATTTGCGTGATGCCAATAATAAGAGTCGTAAAGAATTGATTCAATATTTGGTAAAAGCAGCAGGCTATGGCGCTAATTTTTTACTGAATGTCGGTCCGATGCCCAACGGAAAAATTCAGCCCGAGCATGTTGAACTTTTAAAACAAATGGGGGAGTGGACAAGGCAGTACGGGGAGACAATTTATGGTACCCGTGGGGGGCCGCTCAGTGCGCGCGAGTGGGGCGTGATGACGCAGAAGGGAAATAAAATTTACGTCCATATCCTCTCCTGGCAAGATGAAACCCTTACCATTCCGAAGTTTGGGAAGAAAATAGTTAGTGCTAAAATGTATATTGATAAATCTCCAGTGAAGTTTCTTGAAAATGACTTTGGACTAAGCCTACAAATCCCAAAAGTAAAAATGAATGATGTCGATACGGTGGTGGAGTTAGAGGTAAAATGATTCAATAGCTGGATCACTTCTACATAAATAAATCTGCTTTTTCGCTTGGGGGCTTGCCCGCCAGTCGAAAGGAAAAAGACTTGGCCAATATGAAAAGGTTAGCTCAACCCGTGGAGAAAATCTTTCTCTTCAAAAATTTCTGATTCGATCGTAAAGTCATCGGCATCGAGAAATGCAGGGAAGCGATCACGGTAGGCTTGCAAGGCATGGGCGTTGAGCTCGAGAGTCTTGATTGCCTCTACGCCTTCTACTGAAAATATCGTATCTCCTTTGGGTCCAATAATGGCACTGTGTCCGTTATAATCGATTCCGTTCCCGTCGGTGCCTACTCTATTTACGCCCACACAATAACTCAAGTTTTCAATCGCCCGGGCGCGTAATAGCGTTTCCCACGCCGTTGATCTTACTTGTGGCCAGTTGGCAACATAAATCAACAAATCATACGATGATTTTTTCAGCGAGGGATTCCAGCGATTACGGCTCCAAACCGGGAAGCGTAAGTCATAACAAATCAACGGACAGATTCTCCAGCCCTTCCAATGTCCGATTAATAAACTCTCTCCCTGTGAGTATACGGTTTGCTCTTCGGCCATACGGAAAAGGTGCCGCTTATCGTATGTTTTAAACGTGCCGCCCGGTTCCATCCACAAAAGACGATTGTAATAACGCTCATGTACATTTGCTATAAAGCTTCCTAAAATCAATGCGCCGGTTTGGTCGGCCATTTGTTTCATCCACTTGAATGTGCGCAGGTTCATCATTTCGGCCAGCTTATTAGCCTTCATGGTAAAGCCAGTAGTGAACATTTCTGGTAATACAATCACATCAGTTGATTGACCTATTTGCCAGATTTTTTCTTCAAACATGGCCAAATTGGCCCCAATATCCTCCCAGTGGAGGTCAGATTGAATAAGGGTGACTTTTAAATCCTGCATCGCAATGCAAAGAAACAAATACGGACTGACAATACAGAACCTGGCGCCGATAAAAAATTTGCATTAAACTATTCGCAATATTTTTCCCGACTTTTGGAGGGTTTCTTCTCCCTTGGCAAAGCAAAACCGGAGTAGTTTGTGGTCCGATTTGTCTTTGTAAAAGGCAGAAACAGGAATAGGCGCCAATTTCATTTCTTTGGTCATCCATTCTGCCATTTCTACATCGGACTTTTTCCCTTCGTAGGAGAGAAGTTGAAAATAACTTCCGAAACACCGCAAAGGTTTAAGGGTTGACCCTTTCAGCTCATTCAAAAAGAAATCCCTTTTTTGTTGATAGAATTTTCCCAGATGGAGAAAGTTTTCCGGATCGGTTAAATACTCACCCAATGCCATTTGCACGGGTGTATTGACGCTGAAGGTGATGAACTGGTGTGCTTTTCGAATTTCTTTGGTGATAGCCTCTGGGGCAATCGTATAGCCTACTTTCCAGCCCGTGGCATGAAACGTTTTTCCAAAGGAAAAAATCGCAATACTTTGTTTAGCTAACGCCGGGTATTTTAAAACACTTTCGTGGGTTTTGTTTTCAAAAATAATCCGTTCGTAGACTTCATCGCTGAGCACGATCAGATCATGTTCAACAGCCAGTTGTTCTAATGTCTTTAAGTCGGAGGCATTTAAAACTGATCCCGTCGGATTGTGCGGCGTGTTCACCATGATCATTCGTGTTCGTGAAGTGATTTTCTTTTTCACCTCGTCCCAGTCGATCGAAAAGTCGGGTGGTAATAAATTGAGATGAATTGGAGTTCCGCCGTTCAAGCGAATGGCTGGATCATATGAATCGTAAGAAGGATCGAATAGAATCACTTCATCGCCAGTACCAATCAATGCTGTTATGGTGGCAAAAATTGCCTCCGTGCCGCCTGCGGTCACCGTAATTTCTGTTTCGAAATCGCTAGGTCGTTGATACGTTTTCTGAACGACTTCAGCAATTGCTTTACGCAAGGCGGGTACACCAGGCATCGGGGCATATTGATTGTGCCCTTCTTTCATCTTCCGGTGAATGAGGTGAATCAGCTTTTCAGAAACCGGAAAATCGGGAAATCCTTGCGAGAGGTTGATGGCACCCTGCTCTAAGGCCATGCGCGACATGATGGTGAAAATAGAGGTACCAACTTCGGGAAGGCGGGATTTTATTTTCACGGTTTGGATTTTAAAAAATCAAAATTAATATCTTCAAACTGGATTGGGGTGCCATAAAAATTTTACGCATTTATCTTTATCCTCAGGCGGAGTTAGGACAGAATTGTTCAAGCCAATTCTTTTGAAAAGTTACTTTCGCAATGGAGCCAGAATCCGGTATTCTGTATCGACGTCTCCTTTGCTGATATCGGCAAGCTTACCTTTGAGCATCCGCTTCTTTAAGGGAGTGAGGTAGTCGATAAAAAGTTTTCCTTCGATGTGGTCGTACTCATGCTGGATGATCCTCGCTTTCATCCCATCAAATTCTTCTTCACAGGCATTCCAGTCTTGGTCATAATATTGAATGCGAATTTTCTCAGGGCGTTCCACTTCTTCACGAATGTTGGGAATACTCAAGCAGCCTTCTTCGAAAGGCCATGGTTTACCATCTTCATTGAGCATCACCGGGTTGACAAACACCTTTTTAAAATCTTTCAGTTTTGGTTCATCTTCAAGCGTGGTGCCATCGACGACAAAAAGGCGAATGCCTTTTCCGATTTGGGGAGCCGCCAAGCCAATGCCATGGGCCGCATGCATGGTCTCAAACATATCGTTGACCAGCGCGGCAATGTCCTTCCCCTTTTCAATGTCCTTTGCTCTCTTGCGCAACACGGCATCACCGTACACTACGATCGGGTAAATCATATTAAAAATTAAACCGCAAAGTTAAATAAGAACTACAATTTACGAGGCACGAAGTTTGATTTTATTGAGCTTGATGGAAATGCAATGAATGAGGTGCCGGTACGATTTTAGGTGAACGTAAAACAAATCGTACGTCGAAAATCATCCCGGTTGACTTCCTTACCGAAGGCTTTTGGTTTGCAGATAACTTTGCAAAATCAGCGTAGCGCTTATTTTATCAACGTTCCCCTTTACCTGGCGGTCTTTTTTTTTCATGCCTCCGGTGACCATGGCCCGTTGCGCCATGCTGGAGGTGAAGCGCTCATCTACCTCCAGGATTTTTAGGGATGGAAAATTCTTCTTGAAGCGCTCGATAAAAGTTCTGATTTCTGAAGCCGTATCCGAATCTTCATTATTGAGCTTTTTAGGCATGCCAATCACAACTTCATCCACCGTTTCTTTTTGGAAGTATTTTTTGAGAAATGAAGTCAGCGCAGAGGTTTCCACCGTTTCTAAGGCGGTCGCAATAATTTGTAAAGGATCAGTCACGGCTATCCCTGTGCGTTTCAATCCATAATCGATGGCCAGGATTCGTCCCATGCTAAGCTTGTCGTTGATGAGCCGCGGCTCTTCGGTTAATGATCGGAAACAAGGTGACGTGTGTTTAATGAAAAGGTGAGGGCAAGATATTCGATGATCAGGTCAATCCGGTAGAAGATTATCGACAGGTCGGGCTGATAGAAATTCTTAGCTGGCGACGCCGGCTCCGTTTCTACCCGGACAATAGCGAGTCCATTTCCGAGACAGACTGGTCCGAGCATCAGTGTCGGATATTCACAGAAAGGAATCCCACAAAAATAGACCACCTGAGCAAACCAGTGATCGTCATTCACCAAGTCGGTTATCTTTTTTCTTAGCAGATGGCCAGATTTCATGGGCGGGTAAATATAAAGAGTGGAGATTTCTATTCAAAAGCAATCGATGTCACGGTTTAATTCTATCTTTGAAATCGGAAAAACTATGCGGGAAGATTACTTGAAGGCTGACGGCGAAGGGCAGGGCAATGCCGATAAGGAAATCGAAAAGGCATTACGGCCGCTCTCCTTTGAAGATTTTTCGGGACAGCAAAAAGTAACGGACAATATTAAAGTATTTGTTCAGGCTGCCAAGCAACGCAACGAATCACTCGATCACGTGTTGCTTCATGGTCCTCCGGGATTAGGCAAGACCACACTATCCTTCATCATCGCCAACGAACTTGGCTCTCATATTAAAATTACGTCCGGCCCAGTATTGGATAAGCCAAGTGATCTTGCCGGACTTCTTACCAATTTGGAGTCGAATGATGTTTTGTTCATCGATGAAATTCATCGACTCAACCCAATTGTTGAAGAATATTTATATTCGGCCATGGAGGATTTCCGCATTGACATCATGCTGGATAGTGGACCGAATGCCCGGTCAGTACAAATCAATTTGAATCCGTTTACCTTGATTGGGGCCACTACGCGCGCAGGGTTGCTCACTTCTCCCTTGCGGGCACGATTTGGCATTAATGCACGGTTGGAATATTACGATTCGCAGTTGCTCACAAAAATTGTGAAACGTTCGGCTGAAATTTTAGCAACCCCCATCGAGGCGGATGCTGCCTTTGAAATTGCCAGAAGAAGCAGGGGCACACCCCGGATTGCCAATAACCTACTTAAGCGAACGCGCGACTTTGCGCAGATCAAAGGCGATGGGACCATCACCAAACCGATCGCCCAACTGGCGTTGAGAGCCCTGGACGTCGATGAGAACGGATTGGATGATATGGATAACCGAATCCTGAGTTCAATTATTGAAAAATTTAAAGGCGGACCGGTTGGTCTTTCTACGATAGCTACTTCCGTGGGAGAAGAAGCAGAGACGATCGAGGAAGTGTACGAACCTTTTTTAATTCAGGAGGGCTACATTAAGCGTACTTCACGCGGGCGCGAAGCAACAGAGCTGGCTTATAAACATTTGAGAATCCCCAGGCCTAGAACACAGGGGTTGTTTGACTGATTAGCTTAATTTGATTTCATCATCTATAATTTAGATGAATGGTAGTTTTCGTCCCTTCATTTCTGGTTAACTTCGAACTCCTAATTCAACTCCATGAAAAAATATTTCACTCTTTGTTTCGGACTGTTGATCGCTTTTGAAACATTGGCGCAGCAAACCGAGCCTGTTGATTCGGCCGCTATCAGAAAAATAAAAGAGGAAGGCCTGAAGCATTCCAAGGTGATGTCCATTTTAAGCATGCTCACGGATGTGTATGGACCGCGGCTCACGAACTCGCCGAATTACAAAAAGGCCGCTGATTATGCGAAAACAACATTGGAATCTTATGGATTGCAAAACGTGCACCTTGATTATTGGGGTGAAGAGTTTGGCCGTGGCTGGCAGTTGAAGACGTTCAGTTTGCAAAGTATTGAGCCCGTAGGTACGCCACTCATTGCATACCCGAAAGCCTGGACACCCGGGATCAATGGATTGAAAATCGCTGATGCTATTTATTTGGATGTGAAAAACGAAGGAGACTTAGCTAATTACAAAGGCAAATTGAAAGACAAATTTGTTTTATTCAGCAATACCGTTTCGGTCAAACCCGGATTTGTTGCCGATGCCACTCGCCTACACGACACCACCCTTTTGCAAATGGCCAATGCCGGTTTTCCTGAATCTGGTGGCGGTCGCGGAGGATTTAATATGAATCGCGATGCGCAAAAACTGAACTATCTGAAATGGGATTTTTGCATGAAAGAAGGAGCGCTAGCTGTTTTTGAGGCAAGTTCGGGGTCACGCCTCGAAGATGGAACCTTGACGGTGAGCGCTGCTACCGTGCCGTACCCCCCTGAGATCCCGCGTGATAAAAGAATCGCCGCTCAGAATGCAAACGTTCCGAAAATTTTACCTCAGGTTGTCGTTGCGGACGAACATTACAATCGTCTTATCCGTCAAATTCAGAATGGCGTGAATGTAAAATTAGAGCTTGTGCTCGAAACAGAATTCACACCGACAGGCCAGGGTTTTAATGTGATTGGGGAAATTCCCGGTACAGACTTAAAAGATGAAGTGGTAATGATTGGAGCACACCTTGATTCATGGCATAGCGGCACCGGTGCAACGGACAACGCAGCAGGTTCATCGGTGATGATGGAAGCGATGCGAATTCTGAAAACGTTAGGAACGCAGCCACGCAGAACGATTCGCATTGGTTTATGGGGAGGTGAAGAGCAAGGCTTAATCGGATCACGTTCCTATGTTAAAAGAAACCTCGGTGAACGGTTGGACAAAACACAACCTTATGATTCGATTGTACTCAAACCCGCCGCACAAAAATTTTCGGTTTACTTTAATATGGATAATGGGACAGGCAAATACCGTGGTGTTTATTTGCAAGGCAATGAAAATGTCCGCCCAATTTTTCGTGCATGGCTGAAACCATTTGAGAAAATGGGGGCCTCTACCTTAACGCTGCAAAATACGGGCGGCACCGATCACCTAGCATTCGACGCGATTGGTCTTCCGGGATTTCAATTTATCCAGGACCCAATTGAGTATTCCAATCGTACCCATCACACCAATATGGATGTGTTTGACAAAGCCATCGAAGCAGACTTGAAACAAAACGCGGTGATAACAGCAGCCTTCGCTTGGATGGCTGCCAATCGGCTCGCGTTGATCCCAAGAAAATAATAGACGAATTTCTCTTTATAAAATCGTTCCAATGAAAAAAAATCTTCACTTCTCTTTAACCATTTCATTCCTTTTGATGGGATCACTTTCTTTCGCTCAAAAATTGGACATGGAAAAGATGAAAGGTATGAAACCCCGCAGCATTGGTCCTGCCGGCATGAGCGGCCGCATTACAGCGATTGATGTAGTCAACAACAACACCGATGTGATGTACGTGGGTGCTGCATCGGGAGGTCTATGGAAAACAACAAGTGCGGGAATAAGTTGGGAACCCATTTTCGATAAAGAAGCAGTACTTTCCATTGGGGCGGTAGCCATTCAACAAGATAATCCCTCCGTGATTTGGGTTGGTACAGGGGAGGGCAATCCACGCAATAGTTTGAATAGTGGCTTCGGGATTTATAAATCACTTGATGGCGGAAAGAATTGGAAGTTAATGGGCCTTGAGAAGACAAGAAATATTCATCGCATCGCTATCGATCCTAAAAATCCAAACACCATTTATGTGGGAGCCATCGGTTCACCTTGGGGAGAACACCCCGAGCGTGGGGTTTTCAAAACTACCGATGGTGGCGTCACCTGGAATAAAATTTTATTTATTGACGATAAAACAGGGTGTGCGGATCTGGTGATGGATCCTGTGAATCCTAATAAATTAATTGCATCAATGTGGCAGCATCGCCGGTGGCCATGGACATTTAAATCCGGTGGGCCGGGCTCAGGATTGCACATTACCTTTGACGGGGGGGCAACGTGGAAAAAGTTAACGGACAAGGATGGCCTGCCTGAAGGAGAACTCGGTCGGATCGGCGTGACCATCGCCGCAAGCAAACCAGAAATTGTATATGCCACCATTGAAAGCAAGAAGAACTCGTTGTACAAATCGGTGGATGGTGGATTCAAATGGCAAATGGTGAATGACAAAATGGATGAAATAGGTGACCGCCCCTTTTACTATTCGGATATTCATGCTGATCCACTAAATGAAAATCGCTTATACACCATTTATTCCGAAGTCAACGTGAGCATTGATGGTGGAAAGTCTTTTCAAAAATTACTCCCTTATTCAGGGGTCCATCCAGATCACCACGCTTGGTACATTCATCCAACTGATCCGTCATTCATGGTGGATGGCAACGACGGCGGAATGAACATTACGCATGATTACGGGAAGACCTGGAGATTTGTAGAAAACATTCCGGTAGGACAATTCTATCATATCAATGTGGATATGGATTATCCTTATAATGTGTACGGTGGGTTGCAAGACAACGGTTCATGGGTTGGCCCCGCTTATGTTTGGAAAGAAGATGGCATCAGAAATAGCTACTGGCAGCCGGTGATGTTTGGTGATGGCTTTGATGTGGCGCCTGACCCCGATGACAATCGCTATGGTTATGCGATGTCGCAAGGAGGATTTTTGGGACGCTTTGATCGTAAGACAGGATTGACGAAAATTATTCGCCCAACCCATCCTGACGCCAAAATGAAAATGCGGTTCAATTGGAATTCGGCCTTAGCGCAAGATCCGTTTGACAACAGCACGATATATTATGGAAGTCAATTTGTTCACAAATCAACGGACAAAGGTTCAACCTGGGAGCTTATTTCTGGAGATCTTACTACCAACGATCCTGAAAAACAAAAGCAATATGAAAGCGGTGGTTTAACAATGGATGCGACCGGGGCGGAAAACCATTGCACCATCCTTACTATTTCCCCAAGCACAAAGGAAAAAGGCTTGTTATGGGTGGGAACTGATGATGGACAAGTCCAACTCACTCGCGATGGAGGTAAGACGTGGACGAACCTGACTTCGAAAATTACCGGGATGCCGAAAGGGGCGTGGGTTCCCCAGATCAATGCCTCCGGGTACAATGCCGGTGAAGTCTTTGTTGTAGTGAACAACTACCGACAGTTTGATTTTAAACCGTACTTATTTCGCTCAAAGGATTATGGCCAGACTTGGGAGAGTTTGGTAAGTGGATCTCAAGTTGGCGACAACAATTACACCCTTGCTGTTGCACAGGACATGGTGCAACCCAAATTATTTTTCCTCGGAACTGAGAACGGATTGTTCGTCAGTCTGGATGAAGGCAAGACCTACACCAAATGGACCAGTGGATATCCTGCCGGTGTTTCCACCATGGACTTGGTCATTCACCCGCGTGAATCCGACTTGGCGATTGGCACATTCGGAAGGGCAATTTATGTATTGGATGATATTCGTCCCTTGCGTGAAATGGTCAAAGAAGGAACCCAGGTGTTGAACAAGACGGTTCATTTGTTTGAGCCCCCCGATGGGTTTCAAGTTGTTTATCAGGACCCGGCAGGAATTTTGTTTCCTGGTAATGCGATGTTTTTAGGGGAAAATCGGCAGAATGGTGCGCTTTTGACCTACGTGATTAATAAACCGGAAGAGAAAAAGGAGGAAGCGAAAATCGATGAGAAGAAACCGGAAGAAAAAAAAGGCATGAAAAAGGAATCCAAACAGGAGCCTAATAAAGACAAGCCCGCTGAAAAGAAGGAGGACAAGCCCAAAATAAAATACGATTCTTTGACGCTCGAAGTTTTCAATACAAAAGGCGAAAAGATAAGAACCATTAAACGCAAGACTCCCGATGATAACGGAATTAACAGAATGATTTGGGCCATGAATGAGAAGGGAGTTCGTAATCCCTCGCGCGAAAAACCAAAGGCCGGTTCTGCAGAACCTGGAGGCATACCCGTTTTGCCGGGCATCTATAAGCTGCGGTTGACTTTTGGGGAACAAAAGGATTCGGCGCAGATCAATGTAAAAGCAGATCCGCGTTATCCAGACCTCTCTGCGGTGACGGAATCACGCTATAAAATGCTGAAAGATGTTGAAAAAATGAAGGTCCTTGCCACTGCCGCCATGGATCGCTTGCGAGAGTCGAAGGAAATCGCTGAGGAATTTGAAAATAAAATGAAGGACCTTAAACGAGATGACCTCAAGGAACCCAAAGATAAAATCAAAGCGATAAAAGATTCGCTCAACAACATCATGGACTATATTGTCGGCAAAGAAGATAAACGCCAAGGTATTGTTAGCCAGCCTTACCCTTCCCCGGTCTCATTCATTGGTACAGCTGAATTTTATATTGGTTCATCCAAAGATCCCCTCACTTTCACCGATCACCGAGTGTTTGAGCAGGCCCAGGAGAAGATTGTCAAAGTGATGGAGAGAGTAAACAGATTTTTCGAAAAGTCTTGGCCTGAATTCAAAACGGCGATGGAAAAAGTTAGTATCTCTCCCTTTAAGAATTACGAGCCATTAAAAAATTGAGTTGAAAATGAAAAAGAGCGTTAGGATGCGTTCGCCGCGTCAGCTGCTTTTTGCGCTTTTTTCTTGATGAGTAAATTACTGATGATAAAGCTGCACACGCCAATCACAATCATTAGTAATGTTTGCCAGGCATGGAAAACAAAAACGAAGGCAATCGCGTCAACGCTGGGAACGTGATAAAGGGTGGTCAGTCCCAATGGTACTAAAACGTGATAGGAGCCGGTGCCTCCGGGAAGCGGCGCGGCCATGGCTATTGAGCCGATGGCAAACAAAGTGACCACGGCGCTAAATCCCAGATGCGCTGTCTCAGGAAAAGCCACTAACACCAGGTAGCTCATTAGGAAATAAAGGCCCCAGATGGCGATTGAGTAAAAAGCAAAAAGAAATTTATTTTCTAATTGGAAGATCGAAAGCATTCCTTGAGTGAATCCACGGATGATTTTTATGACTTTTTCATTTTTCCTTAAGAAATAAACAGCGACAAGAAAAATTACACTGGCAGCAAGGGCACCCCAAGCGGCTACCGGAACGGCCATCGTTTTGCCGGAAGAAAAATCGAGGGTATTTATGAATGTCTTTAACTTTTCCCATTCAAAATAAAATGATGTTGCAATAAGAACGAGTAGACAAAGCACATCCACTAAACGTTCGGTCACTACCGTTCCGAAGGAAAGCTGAACCGGTGTTTTTTCTAGTTGATAAAGGGTGTAACAACGGGAAACTTCTCCACCTCTGGGTATGGCGAGGTTGACGAGATAGCCAGTCATTAAGGATAAAAAACTGTTCCCAAGGCCAACCTGTTGCCCCGTTGGTTCCAAAAGCATTTTCCAGCGCATAGCTCGAAGGATGTGGCTGACAACAGCAAATGCTGCCATAAGCCACAAATAGAACTTATCTGACTTTTGCCAGGCTCCCCACAGAAAATCCATTTTGTTTTCGCCCTGAAGATCAAGTCCGCGAAGGGAAAGCCACAACAGAACGAACGTGATCGCAATTGTAACGGTATATCGGACTATTGACTTGAATTTGGCCGCCATTAGCCTAGCTTATTATCGGGAGTGGGGAAAACCATCATGGGCTTGAATTTTCTAGCCTCTTCTAATTCCATCGAGGCATAAGAAATAATGATCACGATGTCTCCAACCTGTGCCTTACGCGCAGCGGGGCCGTTGAGACAGATCGTTCCCTTGTTGCGCTCTCCAGGGATCACATAGGTTTCGAGACGCTCGCCATTATTGACATTTACCACGTGCACTTTCTCCCCTTCTATTAAATTAGCGGCCTCCATTAGGGCTTCATCTATGGTGATACTTCCCACATAATGCAATTCTGCCTGCGTGATCTTGGCCCTGTGAATTTTCGATTTTAAAACGTCGATTCTCATTCGTTTAATAATAAATTATCAATCAAGCGCACCTCACCAACAAATCCGGCGATAAGCAAAACGGTATTTTCTGTAACGGTTTCAAGCAGGTTTAAGTTTTCACTATCCGCCAATTCAAAATAATCGAGCTTCACGCCAGGCACCGATTCGCATTTCTGTATTACCCATTCTTTTACACGCAGAACATTTTCGCCTTGTGTCAATAATTCTTTGGCCGCCTTCAACGATTGATAAAGAACGGTTGCTTTTTTTCGTTCTGATTCATTCAACCTCATGTTTCGCGATGACATGGCTAATCCATCCCTTTCGCGAAAAACGGGCATCCGTTTTAATTGAATATCAAACTTCAATTCATCAACCAATTTTTCAATGATCTTGAATTGCTGAAAATCTTTCTGGCCGAAATAAGCAATCGTTGGTTGTACAATGTGAAACAACTTTGAAACAACGAGAGCAACCCCGCTGAAATGTCCTGGCCGGTATTTTCCTTCTAATATTTTGTCTAATTGTCCGAAATCAAATTTGATGCTGGATGTCGTTTGGTACATCTCCGCACGCTCAGGAGTAAAGACAACATCACAACCCGCATGCGCCAGGAGGCTTATGTCAAGATCTAGGCTGCGGGGGTATTTTTCTAAGTCGCTGGCGTTATTGAATTGGGTGGGATTGACGAAAATGCTGCAAATCGTGAGTCGATTTTCTCCCTTCGAAGCTTTGATAAGTGACAGGTGACCGGCATGAAGGGCACCCATAGTAGGCACTAAACCAATGGTATCTTCCTTCCATTTACCCTTCAAAAAGGCCTTTAACGGCTTGATTTCCTTAAAAACGTGCATTTAAAGCCTCTTTAAAAAGGCCGCAAATATAGCCCTTATGTTTAAACCACAGTTGAATAGGGGTCATATTTTTCGTACTTTTGTGCTCCCGTTTTCTTGTCTTAACAAAATTCAACCTATATGTCTAAAATTCGCATTCTCTATGTTGCCAGTGAGATCAATCCTTTCCTGCAGACCACCGAAGTGGCTGATTTTGTTCGAAAGTTGCCACAGGCAATGCAGGAGCGAGGAATGGAGATCCGTATACTGGTGCCACGATTTGGTTTGATTAATGAACGAAAAAATCGTTTGCACGAAGTGGTACGGCTTTCTGGTATTAACATTGCCGTTGGCGATGAAGAGAAGCCATTGATTATTAAAGTAGCATCCATTCCTAACGCCAAATTACAAGTTTACTTTATCGATAACGAGGATTACTTCCATCGCAAGTCCATGTTCCATGACAAGGAGAACAAATTCTTCGAAGATAATGATGAGCGTGCGATTTTTTTCTGTAAAGGCGTGCTGGAAACCGTGAAAAAATTGGGATGGGGTCCGGATATCGTTCATTGCAACGACTGGATTACAAGTTTTATTCCTTTGTATTTGAAAACGACTTACAAGAATGATCCACTATTCAAAAACTCGAAGTCGGTATTCACTATTTACAATAACAGCTTCTCTCACAAATTCAAGGGAGATCTAATGGGTAAAGTGCGTATGTTGGACATTGAAGACAACATGCTGGGTCATTTGAAGACAGCCGATTATGAAGGGTTTATTAAACTAGGGGCACAATGGGCGGATGTGGTCAATGTGGCAGGCGATGGAAAAAAATTGGAAGGGTTGGTAAAAAAGATCAAGGAGAAAAAAGTTTCTTCAATCGAAACCGCTGACGATTACACCGAGTCGTTCTACAATTTGTACACCGACCTGGTGGGGTAATAACTGAATTCGAATTATATAAAAGTCAGGCGTGAATTTTCACCCTGACTTTTTTATTTTTGTGCTTAGCCTTAAAAGAATTTACATTGCTAATTAAATCGAGATAACTGTGTGTGGAATTGTTGCATATGTAGGCCATCGCCAGGCAAGTGATATTATTATCAAAGGATTGAAGAGGCTGGAGTATCGCGGCTATGATAGCGCCGGGATTGCTTTGCTCAATGGTGGACTTAATGTTTATAAAAAGAAAGGCAAAGTATCAGAGCTTGAAGCTTTCATCGGTGGCCAAAACCTAAACAGTACAATAGGAATGGGCCACACCCGTTGGGCAACGCACGGCGAACCGAATGATGAAAATGCTCACCCGCATTACTCAGCAACCAAGAAACTGGCTATTATTCATAATGGCATTATTGAAAACTATAACTCACTGAAGCATGATCTGCTGCGCAAGGGTCATCGATTTGAAAGTGAAACTGACACGGAAGTGTTCATTCATTTTATTGAAGACATAAAAACCAATGAGAATTGTTCTTTGGATGAAGCCGTGCGCCTTGCTTTGACAAAGGTGGTTGGTGCCTATGCCATCGTTGTGATGTCGCTAGAAGATCCTAATTTATTAATTGCTGCGCGCAAAGGAAGCCCTTTGGTTGTTGGCGTGGGCCGGGGTGAATTTTTTATGGCGTCTGACGCGACGCCGATCATTGAGTACACCAATGAAGTAGTGTATTTGAACGACCAGGAAATTGCCATTGTGAACAATGGACAGTTGACTATTAAGAATACGTTGAACCTCCCGCTTACGCCGTATGTGCAAACGGTTGACCTGGAATTGGAAGCAATTGAGAAGGGCGGCTTTGAACATTTTATGCTTAAAGAAGTTTTCGAACAAGCCCGTTCGATCAGGGATTGTATGAGAGGTCGCCTAGATTCCAACACCGGTCGATTGACCTTAGGGGGCTTGCGTGAATATTTGAACAAGCTGGTTAATGCCGATCGTATTTTAATTGTTGCCTGCGGAACGTCATGGCATGCAGGTCTGGTCGCTGAATATTTTTTTGAAGAATTTTGCCGTATTCCAGTGGAGGTTGAATACGCCTCGGAGTTTCGCTATAGAAACCCGATCATCCGCGAGGGTGACGTGGTGATCGCCATTTCTCAATCCGGTGAGACGGCCGATACATTAGCGGCTATCGAATTAGCCAAGTCGAAAGGTGCTATTATTTTCGGAGTTTGTAATGTGGTAGGTTCTTCCATTCCTCGCGCTACCCATGCGGGAGCCTATACGCATGCGGGCCCCGAAATTGGCGTGGCGAGCACGAAAGCGTTCACGGCACAACTCATCGTGTTGAACATGATCGCCCTGATCGTGGCACAGAAGAAAGGCACAATCACTGAGCAAAAATTTCATGAGATGCTGGTGGAGATGGAAAATATACCAGCAAAAGTAGAGAAGGCCCTAAAGCTCAATTCACAGATTCAGGTGATCGCTGAAGAGTTTAAGAATTCCCACAATTTCATTTACTTAGGCCGGGGTTATAATTTTCCAGTAGCGCTGGAAGGCGCTTTAAAGTTGAAAGAGATTTCCTACATCCATGCTGAGGGTTATCCCGCAGCCGAAATGAAGCATGGACCGATTGCCCTTATTGATGAGGACATGCCGGTAGTATTCATTGCTACCAAGGATGACTCCTACGAGAAGGTAGTTTCCAATATTCAGGAGGTGAAGGCTCGAAAAGGTCGCGTAATCTCCATTGTGACTGAAGGGGATACACAGATTCCAAAATTGTCGGAGTTTGTTATTGAGGTGCCGGCCACGCTTGATCCTTTGATGCCCCTGATTTCTGTGATTCCGTTGCAATTGCTTTCATATCATATTGCAGTGATGCGCGGATGCAATGTTGATCAGCCACGCAACTTGGCAAAAAGCGTGACGGTGGAATAAAAAATGAGGGTGGATTACAATGCTGTATCGAATTATTAGAGTTTTGGAAGATTTAATAGAGTTTTGAAATGCTTAATAGAGTTTT
>Ga0209067_10000398_pt1 | contig 28378 bp, 46 predicted proteins | sample ColStrG_CSR_2013_FD_187199 | JGI IMG/M metagenome (GOLD analysis project Ga0209067, IMG submission 187199) | Freshwater sediment microbial communities in response to fracking from Pennsylvania, USA - Cold Stream Run_MetaG_CSR_2013 (SPAdes)... | ecosystem: Environmental > Aquatic > Freshwater >... | reverse complement strand
AGAGCAGTGCGAACAGTGCGTTAGCGTCCTGTCGCGAGGTGGCGTATATTACGCGTTCCTCCTGCAGAGTCAACCTCTATTTCAGAAGTTTTTCTCCGGCGGCCCAGTCTCCTGTGCCTCTCAACCCGTTTCCCGTTGCCGGTGTGCCGTGTCGATGGAGGCGCATTATAGGGATCCCGTTTCAGAGCACAACCCTTTTTTTGGATCTTTTACCTGAACGGTTATAAATGATCCAGATTGATGAGATCGCAATCGATCCAGGCCAGAATGGACTTGTCAGCTGGCGAAAAACGCATCAGGCTGAACTGAAAACAGATAAAAGGAAAACAATGATGACTTCCGCCCTACGTCCCTATAAAGATCTTTTCCCACAAACTGGCCAGCGCGTTATGGTCGATCCCAGCAGTGTTGTTGTCGGTGATGTCATCATAGAGGATGATGTGAGCATCTGGCCGCTGGTTGCGATCAGGGGTGACGTGAATCAGGTCCGCATTGGTGCACGTACTAATGTGCAGGACGGCAGCGTGCTACATGTCACCCACAAGTCGTCATCCAATCCAGAGGGATTCCCTCTTATTATTGGTGAGGATGTGACGGTCGGACATAAAGCCATGCTGCACGGCTGTACCATTGGCGATCGCGTGCTGGTTGGAATGGGATCGATTCTGCTGGATGGTGTAATAATAGAAGAAGAGGTGATGATTGGTGCCGGAAGTCTGGTGCCACCGGGTAAAAGACTAGAGAGCGGCTATCTCTATCTGGGTAGTCCGGTCAGGCAAATCAGACTGCTGAATGACAATGAGAAGGAAGGTTTACTTTATTCCGCTAATAACTATGTCGCCTGGAAAGATAACTACCTGGCTGGAGATAACCAGATCCAGCCCTGAGCATCAATATTATCCTGACGAATTGCCGCTTCGGCCTCATCTTCCAGATCCCAGCGATGGTGCTGAAACAGCGCCATCACCTCCCCTTCGCCGAAACGTGACGCCAGCAACTCGCGGCTGATTGCACAATTTAACCGCATGCCGTTCACCAGCACAGGAAAACAGACCGCGTTCAGTTCAGCGTTATAGATTTCATCATCAGGAAACTGTATCGCCTGATTCATGGCTGCATTACCTGCTTTAGCTGAGCAATCACCGGAGCGATTTCCGGCATCACACCGTGCCACAGATAAAAGGCATGAGCAGCCTGACCCACCAGCATACCCAGTCCGTCTGCCAGACGATTCGCGCCCTGCGCCTGACACCAGAGCAGAAAAGGGGTCAGCCCACTTTGATAAAACATGTCATAACAGCGCACACTGGAATGGATCACTTCCGCAGGTAAAGGTGGCGTTTTTCCCTCTACACCGCTTGAGGTCGCATTAATGATCAGATCGAAGTGTTGGTCTGCCAGTTGCTCAAAACCAGATGCGCGGATAGTTCCGCTCTGACCAAACAGACTAGCCAGCTCTTCTGCCCTCTCTGCGGTACGGTTGACAATAGTGAGTGTCACGCCTGATAAGAGTAGCGGCAGAATTACCCCGCGTGCGGCACCGCCTGCTCCCACCAGTAATACACTATCGCCAGCATTGATCATCATCAGCCGTTCGAGATCGGTTAACAGGCCAATACCATCCGTGTTGTCACCGAGGATCTGCCCATCGCTGAGCTTTTTCACCGTGTTTACCGCGCCGGATAGGGCTGCACGTTCGCTGAGTTGGTCGGCAAATTCCCATGCCTGCTGTTTAAAAGGTAACGTAACGTTGGCGCCACGGCCTCCCTGTTCGAAAAAGACAGTAAGCGCCAGAGGAAAACCATCAACCGGGGCACAGAGTCGACCATAGCGATGATCAATGCCCGTCTGTTCAGCAAAAGCCTGATGGATCAGCGGAGATTTACTGTGGTTGATCGGATTACCGAAAACGACGAATTGATCCATAACTTAACCCTGACGTAAAAGTTCGCCGCTGGTGACATCGCGGATTTCAGAAGGATTGAGTCGTCCACCCGTTTTTCCCGACAGAACCGGGAAGTGCCCACCAAACTGATGCTTCACTGCTTCGGCTGTGCGGCAGGGTGGGAGGCCTGACAGATTTGCGCTGGTAGAGACCAGCGGTTTACCAAAGGCGCGGCAAAGCGCCTGAACATCAGGATGGTCACTAACGCGGATGGCCAGTGAATCAAACTGTCCGGTAAGCCAGCGAGGCGTTTGTGGTGGAACAGGTACAACAAAGGTCACTGGGCCAGGCCAGCATGCAAACATCCGCTCACGCTGTGTCACAGACAATTCGTGAGCGGAGATGTACGGTTCAAGCTGGGTGTAATCAGCCGCTATCAGGATGAGTCCCTTTTCTACCGGACGCTGTTTCAGCGCCAGCAAGGCCATGACGGCAGATTCGCTGTCGGGGTCACAGCCCAGACCAAATACGGCTTCAGTGGGATAGGCGATGACCGCCTGTCGATTCAGATGCTCTAAGCAGGTCTCAAGTGAATCGGCGAGGTGTTGATTTTCCATGATCTATAAATTCTCTTCAGCAATGGCCTTGCCACAACCTTTACTGGCGCAAAAGCGTTTGATCCCTTGTGCCGTCTTTTTTTCGACTAACAGCGGATACTGGCAATAAGGACAGATTCCGGTAACGGGTGTCAGATTCACGACAAACTGGCAGGCTGGATAGCGATCGCAGGAGTGAAAGGTTTTGCCGTAACGGGAACGCCGCTGAATTAATCGGCCTTCACGGCACTGTGGACAGGCCAGCGAGGTTTCATCCGGTTTGTCGATGGTTTCAGTGTATCCGCATTCCGGATAGAGGCTACAACCAATGAACATACCAAAACGTCCCTGCCGCAATACTTTATCCGCTCCGCATTCGGGACAAGCGTGTCCGTCCAGCACTTTGACCACGTGGCCATCGGCCTGACCTTTTAAGGGACGAATGTAGTCGCACGCCGGGTAGTTCGCGCAGCCCAGAAAAGGACCGTGCTTACCAGAGCGAATAACCAATGCTGCCCCGCAAGCGGGGCAGGGATCCTGTTTACGCACGGTGAAGAGTGCAGCTTTACTCATAGCGATCAATGCATGAAAGAAAATTTAATGCAGCATACCTTCATTGACGTCGAATAGCAGTTCTTCCATCTTCTGATAGGCATTTTCACATCCTGGAATGTTGAACAACACCATCAACACCACCCATTTTAGATCCTCCAGGTCAAACTCAGAGGTATCAAGTGCCATGACTCGTTCGATGACCATTTCACGGGTTTCCAGATTCAGCACCTGAATCTGCTCCAGGAAAAGCAGGAACCCACGATTATCAGCATCTAAACGTTTGCTCTCTTCATCGGTATAGATGCGCATGGAGAGCGGATCATTTGTCAGTAAAATTGGCGCAACCAGCCCATCCTGATAGTCAGCCAATCTTTCCAGCCAGTTCAGCGCACTGTAAACATCTTCACGATGGAACCCGGCATCCGTCAGGTCGTCTGTCAATCTGTCCTGATCAACACCCATTTCTGCTTCGTTGTGGATATATGTCTCAAACAAATACATCAGTACGTCGAACATGGCATGCCCTCCTCAATCGGACATAGCCGCCGGGTACAGCTGCGACCCATCCTGCTAACTCCAGTTCCAGCAACTGAGCTGAGATAACTGGCACAGATTGGCCGGCACGTTCAGCGACAACGTCAACAGGTGTAACATCATCACCTACGTTAGCCAACACATCAGCAAATGGCAATGGAGCATCGTCACTCACCTCAGAATAAATTTCGTTTGCCTGGGTCACCGGCAGCCAGTTAAGCGCACTTGCCAGATCTTCGACGATGTTATTGGGATGGGCCACCAGCAGCGCGCCCTGCTGAATCAACCAGTTTACGCCTTCGCTTAACGGGTTGCCGAGTGCGCCAGGTAAGGCATAGACATTGCGATTTTGCTCCAGCGCATAACGAGCCGTTACCAGTGAACCACTCTTCAGAGAGGCTTCTACCACCAGCACCCCATGGCTAAGGCCACTGATGATACGATTACGGCGGGGAAAATTGAGCGGATACGGTATAGTCGTAAGCGGAAACTCAGAAACCACAGCACCACCCTGTTCAACAATCTCTGCGGCAAGATGAGCATGATTTTTGGGATAGAGCCTCTGCAATCCACTACCTAACACAGCCACCGTTTTACCGCCCACGTTGAGTGCTGCCTGATGCGCAATACCATCAATACCCCGTGCCAGACCGCTGGTAATGGTCAGACCGCTGAGGCTTAAGTGCTGTGTAAACCAGTCACACCAGTAGCGGCCATTGTGTGAACAGTTTCGGCTGCCTACCACCCCTAACTGTGATGTGCTGATGACTGCAGGATCGCCATCAATATAGAGCAGCGGCGGAAAGCGGTTTGTTTCTTTAAGACGGGCTGGATAGGCTGCGTCCAGAGCGGTTACCAGATGATGAGCCGGACTCTGCGACAGCCATGTATGCACTTCCGCGAGTTTTTTTTCAGGCAGATCATAATATTGCTGGCACTGGCTGGCATCTAACCCAAGCAGGATAAGCTGCTCCCTGTCTACCTGTCCGGCACCTATCCGCTGCGCCACCTCAACCCAGCGTTTCCCTGTCATTCCAGTGACGGTTGCCAGCCGTACATACTGCGCTATTTTGTCCATCATATGCTCCCTGATCGTCCTTGCTTCCTGCCGGACAATGCTGTCAATCAGGCCTCGAAAAGTCTACAATATGAGGCAGTAATCTTTTCTTAACCGAATACAGATCTGGATATTTATGTCAGTTTTGCAGGTATTACATTTTCCTGACGAGCGTCTTCGGAAAGTCGCCGCGCCCGTTAAAGAAGTTAACGCAGACATTAAGCGTATCGTTGATGATATGTTCGAGACGATGTATGCCGAAGAAGGTATTGGCCTTGCGGCTACACAGGTAGATATTCATCAGCGTATTATCGTGATTGATGTTTCTGAAAGTCGCGAAGAGCGTTTAGTACTGATTAACCCTGAGCTGCTGGAAAAAAGTGGCGAAACCGGTATTGAAGAGGGTTGCCTCTCTATTCCGGAACAGCGCGCGTTTGTTCCGCGTGCCGAGCGAGTAAAGATCCGCGCTCTTGATCGCGACGGTAAAAGTTTCGAGCTGGAAGCCAGCGAGTTACTGGCCATCTGTATCCAGCATGAGATCGATCATCTGGAAGGCAAATTGTTTATCGATTATCTGTCGCCTTTAAAGCGGCAACGGATCAAAACTAAGTTAGAGAAACTGGCGCGTCAGAACGCGCAGACTTCCTGAGATCTTAAGAAGGGATAAATGTGTCTCCCCCGCTAAAAATCATCTTTGCCGGCACACCTGACTTTGCAGCGCGTCATCTTGACGCGCTGCTTAGTTCTGAACATCAGGTTGTCGGCGTATTCACCCAACCCGACCGTCCTGCTGGTCGCGGTAACAAATTAACGCCAGGCCCGGTCAAAACGCTGGCGCTGGCACATGACATTCTGGTTTATCAGCCCAAGTCACTGCGACCTGAAGAAAATCAGCAACTGATTGCTGACCTTAAGGCCGATGTGATGGTTGTCGTAGCCTACGGATTAATTCTGCCTAAGCCCGTGCTCGATATGCCACGCCTGGGATGTATCAATGTGCATGGATCGCTGCTGCCACGCTGGCGTGGAGCCGCGCCTATTCAACGTGCGCTGTGGGCTGGCGATAGCGAAACCGGCGTGACGATCATGCAAATGGACGTAGGATTAGATACCGGCGATATGCTGCATAAGCTGGCTTGTCCGATTGCCGACCAGGATACCAGTGCAACACTGTATGAAAAGCTGGCACAGATTGGTCCACAGGCGCTGCTGGATACGCTGACATTACTGGCCACTCAGCGGGCTGCACCTGCAAAACAGGATGAAACACTGGCCAACTATGCTGAGAAGCTAAGTAAAGAGGAGGCGCGTCTTGACTGGACACTTTCTGCAGAACAGCTTGAACGTTGTATCCGCGCGTTTAATCCGTGGCCAATCAGCTTTTTCACCATTGACGAGCAACCGGTAAAAGTCTGGCAGGCAACCGTTCTGCCCCACAGCGAGCGTTCGCCGGGTGAAATTATCAGTGCTGACAAGCATGGTATCCAGGTGGCGACTGCTCAGGGCGTACTGAATCTGCTGCAGTTGCAGCCCGCCGGTAAGAAACCGATGTCGGCTCAGGATCTTCTCAATTCGCGCCGGGAATGGTTTGAACCTGGAACCCTTCTGGACTGACTCTCAGGCCCGGTCACTCACCGGGCTTTTTGTTTGATGACAAAAACCCTATGACTAAATCAATTAATCTGCGTAGCCTCTCCGCTCAACTTATTGAGCGCGTCGTCGACAAGGGTGAATCCCTGAATACGGCACTGCCTGCCGCCCAGAAGAAACTCTCTGACAAAGATAGCGCGTTAGTGCAGGAGATCTGTTTTGGCGTATTGCGCACATTACCGCAGCTGGAAGCGCTAATTGGCAAACTGATGGAACGTCCTCTTACCGGCAAGCAGCGGGTTCTGCATTATCTGATCATGGTCGGGCTTTATCAGCTGGAATATACCCGTGTACCTGCTCATGCCGCGCTGGCAGAAACCGTTGCTGGCGCCGAGGTACTGAAGCGCACCAGCCTGAAAGGCTTATTAAATGGTGTATTACGTCAGTTTCAGCGCCAGCGAAAAGAGTTGCTCGCCAGCATTAAGGATGGCCCGCAGCGTTATCTGCATCCGGGGTGGCTGCTAAAACGGTTGCAGCATGCCTGGCCAGAACAATGGCAACAGATCGTCGAAGCAAATAATCTGCGTCCGCCGATGTGGCTGCGAGTTAACCGCCAGCACCATGATCGTGACGCGTGGCTGGCAATGCTGACCGAAAGCGGCAGGAGTGCGCAAACCGCTACCGATGTGCCAGATGCCCTGTGGCTTGACGCCCCTGCCCCAGTCAGCCAGTTACCCGGTTTTGATCAGGGCTGGGTGACCGTGCAGGATTTATCCGCTCAGCGCTGTGCTTTGCTGCTTGAACCCCAAAACGGCGAACAGATTCTGGATTTATGCGCTGCACCCGGCGGTAAAACTACCCATATTCTTGAAATCGCACCTGAAGCAGAAGTTATGGCCGTTGACGTCGATGCACATCGTCTAAAACGCGTGAGTGAGAATCTGCAGCGACTGGGCATGCAGGCTGACGTGAGACAGGGTGATGGACGAACGCCGCAACAGTGGTGCGGTGAGCATCAGTTTAACCGTATTCTGCTCGATGCACCCTGCTCTGCGACCGGCGTTATCCGACGTCATCCCGATATTAAGTGGCTGCGTCGCGATCGTGATATCGCCGAGCTGGTAAAGCTTCAGAGTGAAATCCTTGACGCTATCTGGCCGCACCTGAAACCTGGTGGTACGCTAATTTATGCCACCTGTTCCATCCTGCCTGAAGAGAATCATCAGCAGATAGATGCTTTCCTGCAACGCCAGCACGATGCCCAGGCAGAATCACTCAGGGATGCGCCCGCGAACGGATTACAGGTATTCCCTCAAGCCGAAGGCGGAGATGGTTTCTTCTACGCTAAGCTGATAAAAAAATCGGGTGCAAACTGAGATGAGTATTAATAACCGATGAAAATAATCATTCTGGGCGCAGGACAGGTTGGCGGAACCCTGGCAGAAAATCTGGTGGGTGAAAACAACGATATCACGGTGGTTGATACCGACTCTGCACGCCTGCGTCATCTGCAGGATAAGTTCGATCTCCGCGTCGTACAGGGTCATGGTTCCCATCCGCGAATTTTGCGTGAGGCGGGTGCGGAAGATGCCGACATGCTGGTTGCCGTGACCAACTCGGATGAAACCAACATGATTGCCTGTCAGATTGCTTACTCGCTTTTCAATACGCCGAATCGTATCGCCCGTATTCGCGCGGCCGACTATTTGCGTGATGCGGACAAGTTGTTTATTCCTGAAGCGGTACCCATCGATCACCTCATCTCGCCTGAGCAGCTGGTAATCGACAATATTTATCGTTTAATCCAGTACCCTGGCGCGTTGCAGGTCGTCAACTTTGCTGAAGGCAAAGTCAGCCTTGCAGTGGTCAAAGCTTATTATGGCGGACCATTAGTGGGTAATCCTCTTTCGATCATGCGTGAGCATATGCCACACATTGATACGCGCGTAGCCGCAATCTTTCGTCAGGATCGCCCGATTCGTCCGCAGGGTTCAACCATCGTAGAAGCGGGTGATGAAGTCTTTTTCATCGCTGCCAGTCAGAATATTCGTGCGGTAATGAGTGAGATGCAGCGGCTGGAGAAACCTTATAAGCGGATTATGTTGGTGGGTGGCGGCAATATCGGTTTCGGTCTGGCACAGCGGCTTGAGAAGCACTACAGCGTTAAGCTGATTGAACGTAACCCCCAGCGCGCAGCGGAACTCGCAGAACATCTGCATGATACCGTGGTCTTTTATGGCGATGCGTCAGATCAGGAGCTTCTTGCTGAAGAACATGTTGAGCAGGTTGATCTGTTTATCGCCGTCACCAATGATGATGAAGCCAATATTATGTCAGCCATGCTGGCGAAAAAAATGGGTGCGAAGAAGGTGATGGTGCTGATTCAGCGCCGTGGTTACGTCGATCTGGTACAGGGCAGCGTTATCGATATTGCTATTTCACCTCAACAGGCCACGATTTCTGCCTTGTTGGGTCATGTACGCAAAGCGGATATCGTGGGCGTTTCGTCGTTGCGACGCGGTATTGCAGAGGCGATAGAAGCGATAGCGCATGGCGATGAATCTACTTCACGCGTGGTCGGCCGCTCTGTTAATGATATTAAACTACCACCCGGGACCATTATTGGCGCAGTAGTACGCGGTGATGATGTGATAATTGCTAATGACAACCTGCGTATTGAACAAGGTGATCATGTCATCATGTTCCTGACCGACAAAAAATTCGTGTCAGATGTAGAACGTCTCTTCCAGCCAAGTCCATTCTTCCTGTAAATGCCGCGTCTTCATGCTAACAAAATATATGGAAAATAAAACTGCCGCTTAATACGCAGTGATGATGGCAAAAACAGTAAGGTTTGTTAGACTTTATGGCATTGGCTTGGACAAGGAGATAAGTATGAGTTTAATCAAAGAGTTTCGCGATTTCGCAATGCGCGGCAACGTGATGGATTTAGCCGTTGGTGTCATCATCGGTGCTGCATTTGGCAAAATCGTTTCATCATTAGTCGCCAACATCATTATGCCACCATTAGGCTTACTCATCGGTGGTGTCGACTTTAAATCATTCGCTTGGGTACTTAAGCCCGCGGCTGGCGATGCTCCAGCCGTTGTAATGCAGTACGGTATCTTCCTTCAGACCATCTTCGATTTTGTCATTATTGCTTTTGCAATCTTTATGGCGATTAAGTTAATGAATCGTCTTTATAAGAAAAAGGAAGTAGAGAAGCCAGTTGCGAAACCTTCAAACGAAGAATTACTGCTGACTGAAATCCGCGATCTGCTGAAACAGCAGAACACCCGGGTATAAATATTAAGTCGCCTCACAGGCGGTTTTTTAAACTGTAAAAGCGGGAGGGCAGTGATAAGACGCTTTCTTATCACTGCCCTCCCATCCATTCCCCTTACCATGTTTCTCTTTCCGCATGAAACTGCCTTTACCTTTTTGCTTCTGCTCGGTGCGCTGTCGAAATAGTGGGTCGTGTAGCAGAGCCTGCATCGCATTATCGCGGATTTTACCTTTTGTGTGCTGATATTTATTCATGACGCCTCCTGTTGAGATCAGCTGAAACTCTATTACTCTACAGCGAAATAACAATATACTTATTTGCTCACAGCCTCTCCTCGCTCCAGCGCCTCAAGAATTGAGCATGAAATGCTACTGTGACTGTCACCACAGCAGGCAATAGAAAGATGTCGCAGGGAATGCTGCATCGTTTCTAATTCTGCGATCATCTGAGCAACTTCAGCCAGCCGTTTTTCAACAATCGCTTTAGATTCCTGACAGGTATGGTGCGCAGGATCGATCCGGATCGAGAGTAGTTGTCTGATGGCTTCCAGGCTAAAACCTAGTTTACGGCCATGACGAATAAATTTCAGACGCTGAAGATCGCCCTTGCTATAAAGGCGAAAACCACCTCCCGTTCGACTATCATGATCCATCATCTGCTGTTTTTCATAAAACCGGATTGTGTCTGGCGTCACCTCTGCAAGCTTAGCTAGATGGCCGATACGAAACATTTATTTCTCCTCACAGAAACGGTGTTGAATAGCATTAGAATAACTGCCATGAAGAAAATTGGTACTCATTCCTGCCTGACGTAATCGCAATTCCAGCAACTGAAGTCGATGACAGTGGCTTTGATAGCGTTGTTCAGAAGGATCAATCTGGTGAATAAGTTTATTAATTTCAAGGTATTCCCTTCTTAACTCAAGTTCAGGAGGCAGAAAGCCTGAATTTTTCAGTATCCGATAGCCCGCTCTCAACTCCGGGGGAACATGGCTGTCATCATCCAGTTGCAGCGGCTTGCCAGAGCCGGGAAGATTACTTAGCTCGCCTTTAGCCATCGCAGCTTGGATGTGTTGTTCAGCAAGTTCGTCAACCAGCCACATAGTTGGCTCCTTAAACGTGAAAGACCATGTTTTAAGATAGTAAATTTCAGGCAATAAAAAACCCGCCGGAGCGGGTTTTTTACGTTGCTACAGATTACTCTGCGGCTGCTTCTGCTTGAGCTTCTGGACGATCAACCAGCTCGATGTAAGCCATCGGAGCGTTGTCACCAGCACGGAAGCCACACTTCAGAATACGAGTGTAACCACCGGCACGGCTCGCGAAACGCGGGCCCAGCTCATTAAACAGTTTTGCCACGATCTCGTTATCACGAGTACGGGCGAATGCCAGACGACGATTAGCTACGCTGTCGGTCTTGGCAAGAGTAATCAGCGGCTCAACTACGCGACGCAGTTCTTTGGCTTTCGGCAGAGTCGTTTTGATGATCTCATGACGAACCAGAGAACCGGCCATGTTGCGGAACATAGCCTGACGATGGCTGCTGTTGCGGTTCAGTTGACGACCACTCTTACGATGGCGCATGACCTTATCCTTCTCAGTGAAACCTTAACCTGTGATCTGATTATTCATCAGCAATGCTTGCTGGAGGCCAGTTCTCAAGGCGCATGCCCAGAGAAAGACCACGCGAAGCCAGCACATCTTTAATCTCAGTAAGAGATTTTTTACCGAGGTTAGGCGTTTTAAGCAGCTCAACCTCCGTACGCTGTACCAGATCACCGATGTAGTGGATAGCTTCTGCCTTAAGGCAGTTAGCAGAGCGGACAGTCAATTCCAGATCGTCAACAGGGCGCAGCAGGATCGGATCGAATTCTGGTTTCTCTTCTTTTACTTCTGGCTGACGTACATCACGTAAATCAACGAAAGCTTCAAGTTGTTCTGCCAGAATGGTTGCCGCACGACGAATCGCCTCTTCAGGATCGATTGTGCCGTTGGTTTCCATTTCGATGACCAGCTTGTCCAGGTCGGTGCGCTGCTCTACACGCGCTGCTTCAACATTGTAGGCGATACGGTCTACAGGGCTGTAGCAAGCGTCAACTAACAGGCGGCCGATTGGGCGCTCATCTTCTTCCGAATGAATTCGGGCAGAAGCCGGCACATAGCCACGACCACGCTGAACTTTGATACGCATGCTGATAGAAGCGTTCTCATCGGTCAGATGGCAAATGACATGCTGAGGCTTGACGATTTCGACATCACCATCATGGGTAATGTCGGCTGCAGTCACAGGGCCAATGCCAGATTTATTCAGGGTCAGAATAACTTCATCTTTACCCTGAACTCTTACCGCCAGCCCTTTCAGGTTGAGCAGGATTTCCAGGATATCTTCCTGTACGCCCTCTTTGGTGCTGTACTCATGAAGTACACCATCAATTTCAACCTCGGTCACCGCGCAACCCGGCATGGATGAAAGCAGAATACGGCGCAGTGCGTTACCAAGAGTATGGCCAAAGCCACGCTCCAAAGGCTCAAGGGTCACCTTGGCGTGCGTCGAACTCACTTGCTCGATATCTACCAGGCGCGGTTTTAGAAACTCTGTCACAGAACCCTGCATTGTGTCCTCTCTTTGGTACTAAGCTTTACTTGGAGTAAAGCTCGACGATCAGGTGTTCGTTAATGTCCGCAGACAGATCAGTACGTTCAGGAATACGCTTGAACACACCTTCCATCTTAGTCGCATCAACTTCCAGCCAGGTTGGCTTTTCACGCTGCTCAGCCAGCTCCAGAGCGGCCTTCACGCGAGATTGCTTTTTGGCTTTCTCACGGATGCTAACGACATCATTCGGAGATACCTGATAAGAAGCGATGTTAACAACGCGGCCATTTACCAGAACAGACTTGTGGCTCACCAGCTGACGTGCTTCTGCACGAGTGGCACCAAAGCCCATACGATAAACTACGTTGTCCAGACGACCTTCCAGCAGAGCCAACAGGTTTTCACCGGTGTTGCCTTTCAGACGAGCTGCTTCTTTATAGTAGTTACGGAACTGACGCTCCAGAACGCCGTAAATACGACGAACTTTCTGCTTTTCACGTAACTGACCGCCGTAATCAGACAGACGCGGTTTACGCGCACCATGCTGACCAGGAGCTTGTTCAATCTTACACTTGGAATCAATCGCGCGAACGCCAGACTTAAGGAATAAGTCAGTGCCCTCACGACGGCTCAGCTTGAGCTTAGGACCCAAATATCTTGCCATTTTCTTTCTCCAACTATCCTAAAAAAACGGGCGTTATACGCGACGTTTTTTCGGCGGACGACAACCGTTATGAGGGATCGGAGTCACATCAGTAATATTAGTGATGCGGAAACCAGCGGCGTTCAAAGCACGAATGGTAGATTCGCGACCTGGACCCGGACCCTTTACCATAACTTCCAGATTCTTAATTCCGTAATCTTTTACCGCTTCTGCACAGCGCTCTGCAGCGACCTGAGCAGCAAACGGAGTGGATTTACGTGAACCGCGGAAACCGGAACCACCGGCGGTTGCCCAACCCAGTGCGTTACCCTGACGATCAGTAATGGTAACGATGGTGTTGTTAAAAGAAGCATGGACATGAGCCACGCCATCTGAGACTTGTTTTCTTACACGCTTACGTGCACGAACTGGTGCCTTTGCCATTATTTACTCACCCCGATTATTTCTTGATCGGTTTACGCGGACCCTTACGGGTACGTGCGTTGGTCTTAGTACGCTGACCGCGAACCGGAAGACCACGACGATGGCGCAAACCACGGTAGCAACCAAGGTCCATAAGACGCTTGATGCTCAGGGTGATTTCACGGCGCAGATCACCTTCTACAACGAATTTCGCAACTGCATCACGCAGCTGATCAATTTGTTCTTCAGACAGCTCACTGATCTTAACATTTTCAGCAATACCCGTTGAAGCGCAGATGGCTTTTGAACGAGTTTTACCGATACCGAAGATCGAAGTTAATGCGATAACGGTATGTTTTTGATCAGGAATGTTAATGCCTGCTATACGGGCCACTATGCACTCCTATAATTAAACAAGCGCGTCCCATGCTGAAAAGCCCGTTTTCAGGATACTCAAATGGAAACGCACTGACATACAAAAGATTGGCTGGCTAATCTAGCCAGCTCAACCCGACTTTGCAAGAAAAATATGTGACAAAATCAGCCTTGGCGCTGTTTATGCTTTGGCTCGGCACTGCAGATCACACGCACGACACCGTCGCGACGAATGATTTTGCAGTTACGACATAATCTCTTGACGGAAGCACGAACTTTCATTTTTACTCTCCGTAACTTCTCAACCAACTGAATTAACGGCCGTAGCCTTTCAGGTTAGCTTTCTTCAGTGCCGACTCGTACTGACTCGACATCATCAGAGTTTGCACTTGAGCCATAAAGTCCATGATGACGACAACTACGATAAGCAGTGATGTACCGCCAAAGTAGAAGGGAACCTTCATCGCATCACGCATGAACTCCGGGATAAGGCAGATAAAAGTAATGTATAGAGCGCCGATTAAGGTCAAACGTGTCATTACTTTATCAATATACTTCGCCGTTTGCTCTCCCGGACGAATTCCCGGTACGAATGCACCAGACTTCTTCAGGTTATCTGCTGTTTCACGTGGGTTGAAAACCAACGCCGTATAGAAGAAACAGAAGAAGATGATTGCAGTCGCATAGAGTAGCACATAAAGCGGCTGTCCTGGCTGCAAATACAGCGAAATTGTTGTCAGCCAGTTCCAACCGGTTCCACCCCCAAACCACGATGCAATCGTTGCCGGGAACAGAATAATGCTGGAAGCAAAGATGGCTGGAATTACGCCCGCCATATTCACTTTCAACGGTAAATGTGTGCTCTGTGCAGCGTAAACGCGACGACCCTGTTGACGTTTTGCGTAGTTCACCACAATGCGGCGTTGACCACGTTCAACAAAAATAACAAAGAAGGTCACTGCGAATACGAGTACTGCAACCAACAGCAACAGAAGGAAGTGCAGGTCGCCTTGCCGCGCTTGCTCGATGGTATGGCCAATGGCCGGCGGGAGCCCCGCAACGATACCTGCGAAGATAATGATCGAAATACCGTTACCGATACCACGTTCAGTAATCTGTTCGCCCAGCCACATCAGGAACATCGTTCCCGAGACCAGACTCACAACAGCGGTAAAGTAGAAAGCAAAGCCTGGATTCATTACCAGACCTTGCATCCCTGGCATATTCGGCAGACCGGTTGCAATACCGATAGACTGAAATATGGCCAATACCAACGTACCGTATCGGGTGTACTGGCTAATCTTACGACGGCCAGCTTCCCCTTCTTTCTTAATTTCCGCTAACGCTGGATGAACCACCGTTAATAACTGGATGATAATCGATGCCGATATATACGGCATGATGCCCAGTGCGAAAATAGAAGCACGGCTGAGAGCACCACCAGAGAACATGTTGAACATTTCAATAATGGTGCCACGCTGTTGCTCAAGCAGTTTGGCAAGTACAGTGGCATCAATACCAGGGATTGGAATAAAAGAGCCAATACGGAAGACAATGAGTGCGCCAATTACAAACAGTAGTCTGCGTTTCAGCTCACCAAGGCCACCTTTGGCACTTTGAAAATCTAATCCCGGTTGTTTAGCCATCTGCTACTTATTCCTCGATTTTACCGCCAGCAGCTTCGATTGCAGCACGAGCACCTTTGGTGACACGCAGACCGCGAACCGTTACCGGTGTAGAAACTTCACCAGACAGAATTACTTTAACGAATTCAATCTGAACACCGACAATGTTGGCTGCTTTCAGCGCGTTCAGGTCGACGATACCGCCTTCAACTTTCGCCAGATCAGACAGACGAATCTCTGTAGTGATCATTGCTTTGCGAGAGGTGAAACCGAACTTCGGCAGACGACGGTACAGAGGCATCTGACCACCTTCGAAACCGCGACGTACGCCACCGCCAGAACGTGAGTTCTGACCTTTGTGACCACGACCACCAGTTTTTCCGAGGCCAGAACCGATACCACGACCCAGACGCTTAGTAGCGTGCTTAGACCCTTCGGCCGGAGACAGAGTATTTAAACGCATCTCTTACTCCTCCACTTTAACCATATAGGAAACCGCGTTAACCATACCGCGAACTGCAGGCGTGTCTTCACGCTCAACGGTGTGGCCAATACGACGCAGACCCAGGCCAACCAGAGTGGCTTTATGCTTAGGCAAACGGCCAATAGCACTACGGGTTTGAGTGATTTTAATAGTCTTAGCCATCGTGATTACCCCAGAATTTCTTCAACGGATTTACCACGCTTAGCAGCGACCATTTCCGGAGATTTCATATTGCCCAGGCCGTCGATAGTTGCACGAACCACGTTAATCGGGTTAGTAGAACCATAGGCTTTTGCCAGTACGTTATGAACTCCAGCGACTTCCAGAACGGCGCGCATTGCACCACCGGCAATAATACCGGTACCCTCTGAAGCCGGCTGCATAAACACGCGGGAACCCGTGTGTGCACCTTTAACTGGGTGCTGCAGGGTGCCGTTGTTCAGCGCGACGTTAACCATGTTGCGACGGGCTTTCTCCATCGCTTTCTGGATCGCTGCCGGAACTTCACGCGCTTTACCGTAACCAAAACCTACGCGACCATTACCATCGCCTACCACAGTCAGTGCTGTGAAGGAGAAGATACGACCACCTTTAACAGTTTTAGAAACACGGTTTACCGCGATCAGTTTTTCCTGCAGTTCGCCAGCTTGTTTCTCGATGTGTGCCATCTTAGACCTCTACCTTAGAACTGAAGGCCAGCTTCACGGGCAGCATCTGCCAGTGCCTGGACGCGACCATGATATTGGAAACCGGAACGGTCGAAAGAAACACCAGTGATGCCTTTTTCGATTGCGCGTTCTGCGATAGCTTTACCTACTGCAGCTGCGGCTTCTTTATTACCGGTATACTTCAGTTGTTCAGTGATAGCTTTTTCTACAGTAGAAGCAGCGACCAGAACTTCGGAACCGTTCGGGGCGATTACCTGTGCGTAAATATGACGCGGGGTACGATGTACCACCAGGCGAGTAGCACCCAGCTCTTTGAGCTTGCGACGTGCACGGGTCGCACGACGGATACGAGCAGATTTCTTATCCATAGTGTTACCTTACTTCTTCTTAGCCTCTTTGGTACGCACGACTTCGTCGGCGTAACGGACACCCTTGCCTTTATAAGGCTCAGGACGACGGTAGGCGCGCAGATCCGCTGCAACCTGCCCAATCAACTGTTTATCAGCACCTTTCAGCACGATCTCAGTCTGAGTTGGACATTCTGCAGTGATACCTGCGGGCAGCTGGTGATCGACTGGATGAGAAAAGCCCAGAGACAGGTTAACCACGTCGCCTTTAACGGCTGCACGATAACCTACACCAACCAGCTGCAGCTTCTTAGTGAAGCCTTCGGTAACACCGATAACCATTGCGTTCAGCAGCGCGCGAGAAGTACCCGCCTGCGCCCAGCCGTCAACGAAACCTTCGCGCGGGGCGAAAGTCAAAGCGTTGTCAGCATGCTTAACTTCAACAGCATCATTGATAGTACGAGTCAGCTCGCCGTTTTTACCTTTAATCGAAATTACCTGACCGTCGAGTTTTACCTCTACGCCGGCAGGAACAACGACAGGTGCTTTAGCAACACGAGACATATGTATCCTCCGATTACGCTACGTAGCAGATAATTTCGCCACCAAGACCTGCCTGGCGCGCTGCACGATCAGTCATGACACCTTTGGATGTAGAAACTACAGCGATGCCCATACCAGCCATTACTTTTGGCAGCTCATCTTTTTTCTTATAGATGCGCAGACCAGGACGGCTTACTCGCTGAATGCTTTCTACAACAGCTTTACCCTGGAAATACTTGAGAGTAAGTTCCAGTTCCAGCTTGATGTCGCCTTCGATTTTGAAATCTTCAATATATCCTTCTTCCTTCAGAACGTTGGCAATTGCCAATTTCAGCTTGGAGGAAGGCATGGTGACCGCAACTTTGTTCGCGGCCTGACCGTTACGGATACGGGTCAGCATATCCGCGATCGGATCTTGCATGCTCATCTGTGTTACTCCCGTGATTCAATTGGTGACAATTACCAGCTAGCCTTTTTCAGGCCCGGGATTTCACCGCGCATGGCGGCTTCGCGGACCTTGATACGGCTCAACCCAAACTTCCGCAGGAAACCGTGCGGACGACCTGTTTGACGGCAGCGGTTACGCTGACGTGAAGGGCTGGAATCACGCGGCAGACTCTGCAGCTTCAGAACAGCATCCCAACGGTCTTCGTCGGAAGCGTTCACATCAGAGATGATCGCTTTCAGTTCAGCGCGTTTAGCGAAGAATTTGTCTGCTAATTTTGCACGCTTAACTTCGCGTGCTTTCATAGATTGCTTAGCCATTAAGTAACCCTACCTTACTTACGGAACGGGAAGTCAAAGGCAGCCAGCAGAGCACGGCCTTCATCATCAGATTTCGCAGTAGTGGTAATGGTGATATCCAAACCACGAACGCGATCGACTTTGTCATAGTCGATTTCTGGGAAGATGATCTGCTCACGTACACCCATGCTGTAGTTGCCACGACCATCGAATGACTTAGCGGACAAGCCACGGAAGTCACGGATACGTGGAACAGCAATGGTGACCAGACGCTCAAAGAACTCCCACATGCGCTCGCCACGCAGAGTTACTTTACAGCCGATCGGATAGCCCTGACGGATTTTGAAGCCTGCAACTGATTTGCGTGCTTTGGTGACCAGCGGTTTTTGACCGGAGATTGCTGCCAGGTCAGCTGCTGCGTTATCCAGCAGTTTCTTGTCAGCGATCGCTTCACCAACACCCATGTTCAGGGTGATCTTCTCGACCCGAGGGACTTGCATGACAGAATTGTAGCCAAACTCTGTCATGAGTTTCTGGACTACTTCGTCTTTGTAGTAATCATGCAGTTTCGCCATCGTACTACTCCAAATTACTTGATAGTTTCGCTGTTAGACTTGAAGAAACGGACTTTTTTGCCGTCTTCGAATCTAAAGCCTACACGGTCAGCCTTACCAGTTGCCGCGTTGAACAGTGCAACGTTAGAAACCTGAATAGCAGCTTCTTTTTCAACGATGCCGCCTGGTTGGTTCAGAGCCGGAACCGGCTTCTGATGTTTCTTCACCAGGTTGATACCTTCAACGATGACCTTACCAGAAGACAGGACATTCTTAACTTTACCGCGCTTACCTTTATCTTTACCGGTTAACACGATAACTTCGTCGTTACGACGGATTTTAGCTGCCATTGTTCGCTCCTTAGAGTACTTCTGGTGCCAGAGAGATAATTTTCATGAACTTTTCAGTACGAAGTTCACGAGTTACCGGCCCAAAAATACGCGTACCGATAGGCTGCTCACTGTTATTGTTCAGAATAACGCATGCATTACCATCGAAGCGAATGACAGAACCGTCCGGGCGACGAACACCCTTCCTGGTGCGCACCACTACCGCCTTCAGGACATCACCTTTTTTGACTTTACCACGAGGAATTGCTTCCTTGATGGTAACTTTGATGATGTCACCGACGCCTGCGTAGCGACGGTGCGAGCCACCCAGAACCTTGATACACATTACGCGACGTGCACCGGAGTTGTCGGCGACGTTCAGCATAGTCTGTTCTTGGATCATTTTAGTGCTCCGCTAATGTCAACTACTACTTCGGGACCTAAACCTCAGGTCGTTAGAAAGCCCCATAATTGAGGGCGCGGCATTGTAACACCGGTTCTCACAGATGGGTAGAAAAAATAAACGGCTCTCAATCGAGCCGCTGATTTCCCCTGATGACAGGGAGGGCGTATTCTAGGGAATAGTGCGAACAGTAGCAAATGTAATCTGTCTTATTTTTCGTCGCTTCCCAAATAAAGTGTCATTCTGACTCAACCAGCCAAGTTTAATGGCCAGGTGGTGATGCTGCCGCAGCAAGGCTGGTAGTTCAATTCCGGCCAGTTTTTCATCACGCCCCCTGACTTTTCCGTTAATGATATTAAGCAACCTATCCCGGATTACAGAACACAAAGGCGGCGACCGGATCGTGCCCTGCCCCGGCAAGATCAATGCGATTCAGGTCAAAGATGGCAAGATCTGCCATCATGCCTGGCGCAATGGCACCCACATCATTACGGTTAAGCATTTTCGCCCACTTACTCCAGTACCTGACATACTTCAGCCATCATATCTGAACAGCCACTCGAGGCTAAGCCATCTTCACCCATACCGACATGTACGCCGGCATCACACATATGCCGTAACGGCGCAATTCCCGAGACAAGCCGCATGTTTGAGCATGGACAATGCGCGACGCCAGCCCTGGTGTGCGCAAAAAACTCAATACCATGCTGATCCAGTTTGACCCAGTACGTGCCACACATTCCAATCAACCCAGCCGAGGTCATCAACATGCTGCGCTGGTGTCATATGAATTTTTTGCGGCTATGCCGCATATGCTGTTTATTCTCCGCCAGATGGGGATGCATAGAGACGTTGAAGCTGCATGCCAGCGCAACGGACTGCTTCATCAGCTCACGACTGACTGAGCACGGCGCACATGACACAATCACAATACGTAACATCGAAATGTGACTTTCATCGTGGCAGTACTGAATCACACAGGCTGCGTGTCTATCATAATTGCGGCTTTATTCTCTACCAGTGCGTCGGGCGGCTGGCCACCCAGGGATTTACTAACGCTCATGCTGCCCCGGCTCGCATGGAAACCATGCCCATTAAGACTGCAGTTTCATCAATATGGGTCGTTAAGTTTACAGCCATTAGAGTAGGCACAAAGGTGGTTATTGATGGTGGTGCAGCCAAAGAACATTAACCCGGCCATTAAGATCGGCGTGGAGATATGACTCATCTCGGGCGTCAGATTCTGCCACAGTGGGTGAAGGCAGGTCAGCCAGTTAAAAAACTCATCATTTGGTACTGCAGGAATCGTGCGGGTCAGACTCTGTTACATGTGATGATGCGTATTGATTAGACCCTGAATAACAATGTGGCTTAGCAGACCGATAATCTCATCCGCGCTATCGGGTATCGAGCCTGCTTCCCCTAACGCCACGATCTGATTTCATTTGTTCAGAATGCTTGTATTGCATATATCCCAACTGTCGACATCCATGCAGACCACGCATCCGGCGTTGTTTAGTAACAGAGTTCGTTCCATGCTATTGCCTGTGTGTTGTGGTTGTGTGCGACATGATAGTAGCGGCAAACTTTTGGCTAAGCTAATAGTAGGTAATAGCTCGTAATACAGCTAACAGTAGTAATTTCAACATTGACCGGCGTAAGCGGTCATGACTCTCCATTTTCACGGCACATTTCCTTGTACAGTTATGATAAATGCGGCATCTATAGTCCGGCCCTTCCAGGCTACATAGCCTGAAGAGTCGCAGCTTAATCCTCGCAAGCCATTAAATTTTTGAGCAACATCAAACCTGCATGGTCACAGGCACAATGGATCAGGTATGAGTAAGAGGCAAAAAAAAACCCCCTGCCGAAGCAGAGGGTTTCCTCAGAAAAAACAATTCTTATTACAGAACCGCTTTCTCGATTACGCGAACCAGGGTCCAGGATTTAGTCTTGGACAGTGGACGGCATTCGCGGATTTCAACCACGTCACCAATTCCACATTCATTGTTCTCGTCATGGATGTGCAGCTTGGTCGTACGTTTAATGAATTTGCCGTAGATCGGGTGTTTCACGAAACGTTCGATAGCAACAACTGCAGATTTCTGCATTTTGTCACTTACTACACGACCCTGCAGAGTACGGATTTTATCGGTCATTACGAACCCGCCTTCTCAGTCAGTAAAGTCTTAACGCGTGCAACATCACGGCGAACCTGTTTCAGCAGATGAGTCTGCTGCAGTTGGCCAGATGCTGCCTGCATGCGCAGGTTAAATTGCTCACGCAGCAGATTAAGCAGCTCAGTGTTCAGCTCTTCAACGCTTTTTTCACGCAGCTCAGTTGCTTTCATTACATCACCGTCTTAGTTACAAAGGTGGTTTTGATAGGCAGTTTTGCTGCTGCCAGCTTGAATGCTTCACGGGCCAGCTCTTCTGGTACGCCGTCCATTTCATACAGGACTTTACCAGGCTGGATCAGGGCAACCCAATACTCTACGTTACCCTTACCTTTACCCATACGCACTTCCAGCGGCTTCTCGGTAATCGGTTTGTCCGGGAATACTCGGATCCAGATCTTACCTTGACGCTTAACTGCACGGGTCATAGCACGACGTGCTGCTTCGATCTGACGAGCAGTCAGACGACCACGGCCAACAGCTTTCAGACCGAAAGTACCGAAGCTGACATCCGTACCCGCAGCCAGACCGCGGTTACGGCCTTTGTGCACCTTACGGAATTTCGTACGCTTTGGTTGTAACATCAGCGACTCTCCTTACTTACGGCCTTTACGCTGCTGCTTTTTAGGTTGAGCAGCCGGTTCCGGTTGTTCAACAGCAGCCATACCACCCAGGATCTCACCTTTGAAGATCCATACCTTAACGCCGATTACACCATAAGTGGTGTGCGCTTCAGAGGTGTTGTAGTCAATGTCAGCACGCAGTGTGTGCAATGGCACGCGACCTTCACGATACCATTCGGTACGTGCGATCTCAGCGCCACCCAGACGGCCGCTAACTTCAACTTTAATCCCCTTCGCGCCAAGACGCATGGCGTTCTGAACCGCACGCTTCATAGCACGACGGAACATAACACGACGCTCCAGCTGTGAAGTGATGCTGTCAGCTACCAGTTTCGCGTCCAGTTCCGGCTTGCGGACTTCGGCGATATTAATCTGTGCAGGAACGCCAGCGATTTTCGCGACGACCGTGCGCAGTTTTTCTACATCTTCGCCTTTCTTACCGATAACGATGCCCGGACGAGCGGTGTGAATAGTCACACGAATGCTCTTCGCTGGACGCTCGATAACGATACGAGAGACAGATGCTTTAGCCAGTTCTTTTGTCAGGAACTGACGTACTTTAAAATCGCTGTCCAGGTTGTCAGCGAATTCGTTGGTGTTCGCAAACCAGGTAGAGTTCCATGGTTTTACAATACCCAGGCGAATACCATTAGGATGTACTTTCTGACCCATTGCTAGTCTCCAGAGTCTCAGCGATCGGACACAACCACAGTAATGTGGCTGGTGCGCTTCAGGATGCGATCTGCACGACCTTTGGCACGCGGCATAATGCGTTTCATGGTCGGACCTTCATCTACGAAAATTTTCGTGATTTTCAGATCGTCGATATCAGCGCCATCGTTGTGTTCGGCGTTAGCAATGGCAGATTCCAGGACCTTCTTAACCAGTACAGCCGCTTTCTTATTGGTGTAGGTTAAAATATCCAGAGCCTGCGACACTTTCTTACCGCGAATCAGGTCCGCAACCAAGCGTACCTTCTGGGCAGAAGAACGAGCATGGCGATGTTGAGCAATAGTTTCCATCTCTTCCTCCTACTTATTTTTTCTTGGCTTTTTTATCAGCCGCGTGACCGCGATAAGTACGTGTCGGCGCGAATTCACCCAGTTTGTGACCAACCATTTCGTCGGAAACAAAGACAGGAACGTGCTGACGACCATTATGGACAGCGATGGTCAAACCGATCATGTTAGGAAAGATCGTTGAACGACGGGACCAAGTGCGCAAAGGCTTCTTGTCACCGCTTTCCACCGCTTTCTCTACCTTCTTCAGCAAGTGCAGGTCAATAAAAGGACCTTTCTTGAGAGAACGTGGCATGGCTTATCCTCTAATATTATTTGCTACGGCGACGTACGATAAATTTATCAGTACGCTTGTTGCTACGGGTCTTCTTACCTTTGGTCTGAACGCCCCACGGAGTTACCGGGTGCTTACCAAAGTTACGACCTTCACCACCACCGTGCGGGTGATCAACTGGGTTCATCGCGGTACCACGAACGGTCGGACGAACACCACGCCAACGGGCTGCACCAGCTTTACCCAGAACGCGCAGCATATGCTCAGCGTTGCCGACTTCGCCCAGTGTTGCGCGGCAGTCAGACTCGACTTTACGCATTTCACCTGAACGCAGACGCAGGGTAACGTAAGAACCTTCACGTGCAACGATCTGCACGTAAGCACCGGCTGAGCGAGCAATCTGACCGCCTTTGCCCGGTTTCATTTCTACGTTATGCACGGTTGAACCCACCGGGATGTTACGCATCGGCAGAGTGTTACCTGCTTTGATCGCAGCATCAACGCCAGATTGAATCTGGTCGCCGGCTTTCAGGCCTTTAGGGGCCAGGATGTAACGGCGTTCGCCGTCTTTGTACAGAACCAGTGCGATGTTCGCAGAGCGGTTCGGATCGTACTCAAGACGTTCAACAACTGCCGGGATACCGTCTTTGTTGCGTTTAAAGTCAACAATACGATAAGCCTGCTTGTGACCACCACCAATATGACGGGTAGTGATACGACCATTGTTGTTACGGCCACCGGATTTGCTGTTTTTTTCTACCAGCGGGGCAAATGGTTTGCCCTTGTGCAGCTCCGCGTTTACCACTTTAACTACATGGCGACGACCCGGAGATGTCGGTTTACATTTAACAACTGCCATTGTCTTTCTCCTCCGACTTACTCAGCGCCGCCAGCGAAGTCCAGATTCTGGCCTTCTTTCAGGGTGACGTAAGCTTTTTTCCAGTCGCTACGACGACCGATACGCTGTCCTTGACGCTTAACTTTGCCCTTAACTACCAGGGTGTTTACGTCTTTAACTTCTACTTCGAACAGTTTCTCAACAGCAGCAACGATCTCTGCTTTGGTCGCGTCATTAGCAACTTTGAGAACGATGGTATTGGTTTTTTCCATCGCGCTAGATGCTTTTTCAGATACGTGCGGCGCGCGCAGTACTTTCAGCAGACGTTCTTCACGGATCATGCCAGCATCTCCTCAACTTGCTTAACTGCATCAGCAGTCATAACGACTTTGTCGAAGGCGATCAGGCTAACTGGGTCGATACCGGATGCATCACGCACATCAACCTTGTACAGGTTACGCGCAGCCAGGAACAGATTCTCATCCAGTTCACCAGTGATGATCAGCACGTCTTCCAGAGCCATGTCTTTCAGTTTCTGTACCAGCAGCTTGGTTTTCGGTGCTTCTACAGCAAATGATTCGACAACGATCAGACGATCTTGACGTACCAGTTCGGACAGGATGCTTTTCAGCGCGCCGCGGTACATCTTTTTGTTAACTTTTTGACTGTGGTCCTGCGGCTTCGCAGCAAAGGTCACGCCACCTGAACGCCAGATTGGGCTCTTTACAGAACCTGCACGCGCACGGCCGGTGCCTTTTTGACGCCATGGCTTTTTGCCTGAACCGGTTACTTCGGCGCGAGTTTTCTGCGCACGAGTACCCTGGCGGGCGCCAGATGCGTAAGCAACAACAACCTGGTGAACCAGCGCTTCGTTGAAATCACGACCGAAGGTAGTTTCGGAAACAGTCAGCGCGCTCTGCGCGTCTTTCAATACTAATTCCATTGCTATCCCCTTACGCCTTCACAGCTGGTTTAACGATCAGGTCGCTACCGGTAGCACCGGGAACTGCACCTTTAACCAGCAGCAGGTTGCGCTCAGCGTCAACACGTACTACGTCCAGACTCTGAACGGTTACGCGCTCATTACCCAGCTGACCTGCCATTTTCTTGCCTTTGAACACTTTGCCCGGAGTCTGGTTCTGACCGATAGAACCCGGAACGCGGTGAGACAAGGAGTTACCGTGAGTAGCGTCCTGGGTACGGAAGTTCCAGCGCTTAACGGTACCGGCGAAACCTTTACCTTTAGAGGTACCGGTTACGTCAACTTTCTTAACTTCAGCGAAAATCTCAACGCTGATGCTCTGACCCACAGAGTATTCGTCACCTTCAGCAGTGCGGAATTCCCACAGGCCACGGCCAGCTTCAACGCCAGCTTTAGCAAAATGACCAGCTTCAGGTTTGGTCACACGGTTTGCTTTTTTAGCACCGGTGGTAACCTGAATTGCCTGGTAACCATCGTTTTCCAGACCTTTGACCTGGGTAACGCGGTTCGCTTCAACTTCGATTACGGTGACGGGGATAGAAACGCCATCTTCAGTGAAGATGCGGGTCATGCCCACTTTTTTACCGACTAAACCAATCATTGTTTCAACCTCTTAATCGCTCGATGACCTGATTAACCCAGGCTGATCTGCACGTCAACACCGGCAGCCAGATCCAGACGCATCAGAGCATCAACGGTTTTTTCAGTTGGCTCAACGATGTCTACCAGACGCTTGTGAGTGCGGATTTCGTACTGATCACGCGCATCTTTGTTAACGTGCGGAGAGATCAGAACGGTAAAACGCTCTTTGCGGGTTGGCAGCGGGATTGGACCACGAACCTGCGCACCAGTGCGCTTGGCGGTCTCAACGATTTCCGCGGTTGATTGATCGATCAGACGATGATCAAACGCTTTAAGACGGATACGGATTCTTTGGTTCTGCATGAGACCAGAGCTCCAAACTTTTTATAGACGAAAAAAATTACTACTCGAGCCCATTACGATTGATGGGAGAGTGTAATCGTTCAGCATATAACTCCACAATTGGGAGTATTGTCAGGCGGCCTAAATTTCAGCCGTCTGCGATTCTGCTCGAATCGCGCCTGCAATATCTGCAGGCCCGCGCATTATACGTAAATCTGTTCAGGAAGCAACCCGCGTTTAGTTTTTACCCATCAAATAGTGGACGGTTGTTGAGGCACCTGTCGCATAACATTGCCATGTAGCTGATAAATCGTGTATTCGGTTGTGAAGCCATTTCCGCCTTTCTTCACTCATAGATGACACAAAGCTGAAAGCCGATAAGAGTGCTCGTAACCTTTTGGCCGGAGCTTGATCATGTCCCTAATCCTTATCATTCAGATGACTGCACTTGCTGGCGGAGGTGCCCTGGGAAGTTTTCTTTCTCTGGCCTGCGAACGCTTTGCGCCCGCCCTCTCACCTGCTCAATGGTTTACTGCATTTTGCTTTCCCGGTTCACGATGTGATCATTGCCAGCAGCGCCTGTTGTGGCGCGATGCTCTGCCACTAATAAGCTGGCCACACTTAAAAGGACAGTGTCGCTTCTGTCAACATCCTTTCGGCGCAGGAAGCTTTATCATTGAATGGCTGTTCGCAATACTATGCTTGCTGGTACTGCAAAGTTTTGACCACCCAGCAGACTCTATTTTCATTATCATTGCCTCGAGCCTGCTGTTACTTATAGCTGTCATCGATGGTCGCCACTTCTGCATACCAGACCCACTCAACTATCTTCTGCTCTGGCTCGGATTGCTCCATGCCACAATGACCGGAACCGCAACAGCGGCGATATGGGGCGCCATGGCGGGCTACTGTGCGTTATGGCTGCTTGCCTGGAGCTATCTACACGTTCGGGGGTATGAAGGATTAGGTTATGGTGATATTAAGCTCTTCGCAGCGTTAGGTGCCTGCTGCGGCTGGCAGGCATTACCCTGGATTGCGCTGGGTGCCACCTTACTGGCGCTGGCGGCGATCGTGATATTGCAGCTGCGGGGTTTCATTCAGGGGGACAGCCCGCTGCCGTTTGGCCCTTTCCTGGCTATTGCGGGCTGGGTAATGGTCGTGCTCCAGACCCGATTCACTCTTCTTTAATCTGAGCCTGCAGATAGTTCTGGATGCCCATTTTCTGGATTAACTCAAGTTCTGTCTCAATCCAGTCAATGTGATGCTCTTCATCAGCCAGGATTTCAATCATCATGTCACGACTGACATAATCATGAACTTTGTCAGCATAGGAGATGGCTTCACGAAGATCCTTAGCACCTTCCAGCTCCAGATTCAGGTCTGAACTCAGCATCTCCTCAACGTCTTCACCGATCCGCAAACGTCCCAGATCCTGAAGATTTGGAATGCCTTCAAGAAAAAGAATGCGCTCAATATATTTGTCGGCATGTTTCATCTCATCGATTGATTCATGGTATTCAACGTCATTGAGGCGCGTCAGACCCCAGTTTTTGAACATGCGTGCATGCAAAAAGTACTGATTGATAGCAACCAGTTCATTTCCAAGCAGTTTGTTGAGATGACTGATAACTTTGATATCGCCCTTCATTGTTAACCCTCCACGTCTGGTTTATTAGAGCGTAGATGCGGTTAAAAAGAAGTCAAAAAAACGCGACAGAAATTGTGGGTATTCACGCACCGATCGTCGGTCAGGCTATCTCTTTGTAGAGTGGTGCATGCTGCATCTCTTCATCCATAATTTCACGCGCAGCGCGAACGCATTTGCCGCATTGCTTGCCGACCGGCACAAGCTGGCGCAGTTGCTGAATAGATTTGGGCTGATAGCGACGCACAACTTCACGAAGGGTTTTATCACTGATGGCATTACACAGGCAGACGTACATTGATTAATCACTCGGGTACATTTTCTGTACACAGAGTAAATAAGAATCATTTTTATTTCAAACCCACGTTTTGCAGGGTTATGCCCATCTTCAGACCAAAAAAAAGAGCACCGGAGTGCTCTTTTTACTGTGTTGCAGTGGCCATTTGCACGACCACAGCAGATATCACAATTATGCGATAACTTTAGCAACAACACCCGCGCCAACGGTACGGCCACCTTCGCGGATTGCGAAACGCAGACCTTCATCCATTGCGATTGGGTGGATCAGGGTAACAACCATTTTGATGTTGTCGCCTGGCATGACCATTTCAACGCCTTCTGGCAGCTCGACTGAGCCGGTTACGTCAGTTGTACGGAAATA
>Ga0209067_10000397_pt1 | contig 28428 bp, 30 predicted proteins | sample ColStrG_CSR_2013_FD_187199 | JGI IMG/M metagenome (GOLD analysis project Ga0209067, IMG submission 187199) | Freshwater sediment microbial communities in response to fracking from Pennsylvania, USA - Cold Stream Run_MetaG_CSR_2013 (SPAdes)... | ecosystem: Environmental > Aquatic > Freshwater >... | reverse complement strand
ATAATATCGTATTTCATAAGGTTTGCTTGATTTTCCTTAGTTAGTTTATTTGGTAATAATTAACCAATAAATCCACATAGCTGTATTCAATAGAAGTCCGGCCCAGGGATTTATCAGGGTAGTGAGCGTAATCAGGGTATTGCAAATAAGCCCGGTATATTCGATACGGGTTTGGCTTAAAATTAGCTCATCAGAAATATGGCTTTTTAAAATTTTCTTGTCTCCTTTAATGACAAACCATAGTAGGGTGAAAGCCAGACTAATTAAAACGAAGAAGCCGGTATAAAATACCGCAGCCGTTCTAAAGGATCCGGATAGGATAAAATCTCCCAAAACTCGGGTTGGAAAAGGGGTCAGTACGGCTAATAATAATAATAAGCCATTGGCTAAAATGAGTCGTTTGCTTACATGCTTAACCATTCCAAAAATGCTATGATGAGCCATCCACATTAATAGAATGGTAACAAAGCTGTTTAAATAGGCAAAATACTTGGGCCAAAGGGAAATGATTCCCTGCAGGAGGCTATGTTCAGTTTCAAAGTTCCCCTTGGGTAAACCAATATCGAGGGCTAATAGGGTTATGGCTACGGCAAAAATACCGTCGCTAAATGCCTCCAGTCGGCTGGTCTCCTTATCGGGTTTTTCCATGCATGAATTTGGTGAATTTTTATTCCTCCAGTAAATTATAGGCTAAAATAACCCTTAAAATTTCAGCCACACTCCAGGCTTGTGCAATACAACCTTTTGGTGAATGAGGAAAATCTCCATCGAAAATTTCGGAAACAGTGCCAATTCCCCCCTCAAAAAGATGATATTGAAAGTCTTCCAATACCTTTTTAATTTCTTCCTTCGGCGTTTCTACTTTTACCAAAGCATCGATATAAGGTCCCATTAGCCATCCCCAAACGGCTCCCTGATGGTAGTTGGAATCCCGTTTATATTGATCCCCACCATAAAACCCATTATAATTGGGGTCATTCTGGGGTAGGCTACGTAATCCAACCGGGGTATAAAGGATAGATTTTACCTTATCCAGAATGTGTTTGGATGGATCCTTGCCAAGCAATTCAAAGGGAAGGCTAATGGCAAATAATTGATTGGGGCGGAAGGTATTTACTGGGGTATTGTTTTCGTCGATGGAATCGTATAAATAATTGCCTTCTTCAAACCAAAACGTTTTTATAAAACTATCTGCAATATTGGCTGCTTCATGATCCAAAATTTCTGATTTATGGGTAAAACCTGCTTCTTTTGCCAGAAAACTCAAAATTTTATGCGCATTATACCATAATGCCTCAATTTCAACGGGTTTACCCATTCTGGGGGTAACTACCCAATCGCCAATCCTTGCATCCATCCAGGTAAGTTGCTGCCCTTTTTCTCCTTCATAAAGAAGATGATCGTTTGTATCCCTATGAATATTATAACGGGTTCCTTTATAATGCCATTCCAGGATATTTTCTAAAACTGGGAAAATAGCATTCAGTACAAATTCTTTGTCCTGGGTCGCTAAATAATAATGATAAACCGCCTGAAAAAACCATAGGGTTCCATCCACATTATTAAATTCAGCCAATCCATTTTTATCACTGAAGAAATTGGGTAGCATACCCATATCGACGCTTTGGGCAAAGGCATTTAAAATTTTTTTAGCTTCTTCAAATCGCTTCGTGCTAATACATAGTCCGGGAAGAGAGATCATGGTATCTCTTCCCCAATCGGTAAACCAATGGTAGCCAGCAATAATGGTGGCTCCTTCTATGGGGTTTAATATTCCTTTGGTAAAGATGGGTCTTTGAACAATAAATTGATCTGCGGCCAGGATAAGTTGGTCCGTAAAATCATTTCTCTTGGTAATACTTAAAAGATTAAATCTCCGGGTAATTTCTTCTTCAAAAGCCTTGGAAGGGTCCAAATGTTCAGGATTCTCCGTAGAAAGACTGATAAAAAAGATATCTCCCGCTTTTACCGATATTTCAAACGTACCATAACAAAGCAAGTCCTCATTATATCCTAAACCACGAAGAAGCTCTTCCTCATGCTTGAAGTTAAAATACCATTCCGGATGATGGGTATAGGAAGATCCCGGCACCTTTATAAAAATATCCAGATCCCCTCCAAAGGGTTTATTATGAAATAATCCGTTGGCAAAATTACAATCCCAATGTAAATCCTCGTTTGCCCTACCTGTTCCATGATAATCTCGTGCAATCAGGAAAGGTTGAAATTGTAGTTGAAAAGGGATTTCAGCTTCCAAGACCTCATATCGAATAAGGGTTGTATTATGTTTATGAGGCTGAATAATACTTTTTCGTAAAAGAATATTTCCAACCTTATAGGTCCATTGAGGAAATAAATCTTTCGAAAATTCCTTTAAATAGCTATAGCCATTCGGGGAAATGGCATCATTATAGACATTGGTTCCCAGTTCTATTTTATTCCCCTCCATTACTATGGTTTCATCCATTTTGGAAACCAGTACGGTTCTCTCCGTAGGCGGATTGGTGGCGGCCACCAATAATCCATGATATCGTCTTGTATTACAACCAGATAATGTACTACTGGAATATCCCCCTAAACCATTAGTTTCTAACCATTCTACCTTTCCGGAAAATCCAAAATCCTGTAATTTATCCTCTTTTATGGTAATCATTTTCTTGAATTATAAGAATTTAAAAATTATTCCCAGGCGAATTTTCCACCAGTAAGGAGCCTGATTTTGTATAAACTGGTATGGGCCGTAAAGTATAAGGTTTTGCCATCCTGGTCTCCCCAGGCCATATTAGCCGGTCTTTCCGGCGTTATTATTTTACCCAAAAGCTGACCTTTTTCCGATATGATCCAGACACCTCCCGGTGCAGATACAAATAGATTTCCGGATTTATCTACTTTCATACCATCCAGGGCTTCTTCATCTTCCGTTTGATTGCAATCAAAGAATATATGACCAGCCGATAGGGTCCCATCTCTGTTTACTTCATACCGCCAAATTGTTTTGGTATGATGGATGTCCCGAATATCCCAATTGGTTATGTATAAATATTTCTCATCCGGGGAAAAAGCAATGCCATTGGGTCCACCACAATCTTTGGCTACAAGGCTGATTTTGCCATCTTTTATCATAAAAACACCCTGAAAATCAAGCTCTTTATCCTTGGCATCATAAAAATCAGGAAGGCCATAGGGAGGGTCTGTGAAATAAATGGTGCCATCACTTCTCAATACAATATCATTTGGACTATTGAGCCTTTTACCCTCAAATTTATCGGCCATTACCGTTACATGCCCCTTTTTTTCAATCCGTACCACTCGTCTGTTTCCACCCTGATCAATAAGCAGGCGTCCTTGTTTGTCGATGGTTAATCCATTACTTCCTGGTTGGAAATATCGACCAATATCTTCTCCCGTATATCCACTATGGCTCAAATAAACACTGATATCGCTGGTTTTCGGATCATACCGATAAATGGTATTTAAATTAGGGTCTGAGAATAATAAATATCCATCAGGATGCCAAACCGGACCTTCGGTAAAGGAAAATCCATCGGCAATCTTTTGGACATGAGCGCCGGTATCAATTATTTCTTTTACCTTATTGTCCAGGGTATAGATTTGTCCAAAATTCCTCCACTCTTTCCGGATATGGTAATTTGAATCTTTATAAAAATCGATGGTCGCATTTCTTACCCATATATAATTGGAAGGTTCCATTCCTAAAACCCCATTAATGCCTAAAATGGCTATAGAGAAGGTCTGACCTGGTTGGGCATTATCGCTTAAAACTACCCGGTTTCTTGAATTAAATCCGCTAATAACCCCTGAGCCCACCTGACCAAATCCGGCCATTTGTTTACCATTTACCCAAATCTCACTATAATCATCCATTACAATTTCAAATACAGCCTTGCATCCTTTAATATCGGTATTACCAATTCTGGCGGGAAGGGTGATATCTACTTTATACCAAACAAAAGATAATAAACCAGTTCCCTGCCTATCTTCCAGGGAATTAGGACTTATTTTTTTAAAACTTTTATCGAAATCGGGGCCGCCTATCATGGGGCTTATATTATTGGTCTTAATATCGGATCCAGTAGGATAAATTCGTAAGGAATCGGATTCGGAAGGGCCAGGACGTTTAAAATCCTGGGCCATTATTTTGGCGTTTTGTACGTACCATTTTGCCTTTACTAAATCGGCCCCGTGAAGGGTTCTAAGATCGGCAATGGCATCGGGTCTGGCTATGGTTAGCTGCCTGTTTTCCTGGGCAAAAGCCTGCTGGAAACCGAAAAGGCAGCATATTGCGAATAAAAAATATCTCATAACTATGAATTTCTTTATAATTCCAGTAGGAACCTGGATTTAGGATGGTGGACTTTTTTAGAAAATATTAAATAGCAGGTAAAAAAATTCCCCCCAAATTCTATGAAGAGAAACTAATAGGCAGGTTCGCTTTAAAGAATTTGGAAGGATTTTTTCGGAATTATAAGGTTGCCTTGCTACCGGCTATGGCGATATCCTCGTCTTGCTGGGCACTGGCGCTACCGCTAACCCCAATGGCTCCAATAATTTCGCCTTCAAATACGATAGGGATACCTCCTTGCAAAAAGGTATGCCCCACAGTAATCAGGGCATTTCTACCCCCATTGATACTATTCTCCAGTTTGGAAGAAGGAGCCTTAAATAGGGCAGAAGTATTCGCTTTTTTAATCGATACTTCAGAAGCGGCTGCAAAAGTGCCGTCTAATCGCTCAAGACAAATTAAATAGCCTCCCCGGTCTACTACGGCAATAGCGCTCCCCGGTGCATTCACCGATTTTGCAAAACGAACGGCTTCGGCAAGAACCTTTTTAGCCGCTTCCAGGCTTAAATTATGGGTGGTTAATACCTGGGCTCTGGAATAAAAATTTAGACTGAGAAGGGCAATTACGATTAATATGGACTTTTTCATAGGTTTTAGGTGGATTTAGTTGGGTAGATTAGGATTTAGGAATTAGGAAATCATTTTATTTTCAGGAGACATAGCGGGAGCATCATAGCCTTTAAATTTTCCAGCCTTTTTCTTAATAATTTTTGGCCAATTGGAATTTGCCTTCATGACATTATTATCCAGGTCCTTGTTAAATAATTCATAGGCTTCCTGGGTATGTTGTAAAATGAGCATCCCTTTATATAATTGATAAATCAATGGATTTACCGGACGTAATTTTCCAAGACTTACGGCATATCCACAAAATCCACCAAACTGAGGGGCATATTTTTCCGGGCTATCCTTGAATTTATTGGCATTATCCTGGGAAGAAAACCAATACGTAGCTCCCTGGTAGCGGGCCTCAAAATCCTTGTTTCCCATAACCGGTTTATCCCCGGTAAAATACGATACCACGTCATATCCTTCCAGAATAATCCCCTCAGTATTGACATTATTCAGGAATTTCTTTTCATCCTCGGTAGTAATTTGTTTTCCTTTATTCGCAACTACCTTAGGCCAGTAATTATCGGCCAACTGAAGGTTCCCTTTTACGTCTTTGTTCCATCCGTTTACAGCCCGCTGGTTATGCTGCAATAATAAACGACCATCCACAATGGAGAAGGTATTGACATCAATTGGAGCGGTACGTCCCAAGGATACCGCATAAGCACAATAGGCACCAAACTGGGGTTTGTACTTTTCAGGACTGGCCACAAAAGCATCCAAATGCTCCTTATTGGCAAAATAATAAATAGCGCCCTCGTATTTGGTTTGAAATTTCTCATCGCCCAATACGGGTTTATTATCGGTAAAAAAGGCTACCGGGTCATAGCCATCGAGAATAACCCCTTTACTATTTAAATTTAAAAGGGTTTGGTTGTTCTGTCCAAATCCAAATGCCGAAAGGCAAATAAATAAGGCGCTGAATACTAATTTTTTAAGCATGATTTCTAAAGGTTAGTTTATTGATTGATTTTTTTATTAATTATTTTTTTATTTACCTTTTTGACGGGTATAAAGGCTATTCCCTTACTATTTATTTTATACTATTTTCTTAACCATTGGTAGTGAATCCTGGATAGAGGGTCATACCTCCATCCACAAAAATGGAGGCCCCATTCACATAATCGCTATCATCACTGGATAGCCAAACCGCCGCTTTCCCTATATCTTCCGGTAATCCAATTCTTTGGTAAGGAATAAGGGTTAATAATTCGGAACGGGCCTCGGGAGTTTCCCAGGCTTGTTTATTAATAGGGGTTTGAATAGCCCCAGGGCATATACTATTTATTCTAATTTTTTTCCAGGCAAATTCCTGGGCAATACTTTTCATCAATAACATGATGCCTCCTTTACTGGCGGCATAATTGGCATGTCCAGCCCAGGGAATGACCTCGTGTACCGAACTCATACAGATAATTTTTCCCGCAGCCATGGAAATTTCAGGACGAATACCCTGCTTTAAGAAACCCCGAATAGCCTCTCTGGAGCATAGAAACTGCCCCGTTAAATTAACTCCCAGTACAAAATTCCAGGAAGCCAGGGTCATATCTTCAAAAGGGGAATCTTTTTGTAGTCCTGCATTATTGATTAATATATCGACGGCACCAAATTCTTTTCTGGCGGTTTCAAACATGGAAATGACTTCGTCTTCCTTGCTAACATCACAGCGATAGGTCATTCCTTTTCCTCCATTCCCTATAATCTCGGTCAAAACCTTTTCAGCATCTTCCGCCGCATGGTCGACCGGATAATTAATAATTACATTGGCCCCCTCCTTCGCCAGGGATTTCGCCACTCCTGCACCAATTCCACTGCTTGAACCGGTTATGATAGCGGTTTGATTTTGTAATTTTTTTTCCATTTTTATTATAGTATTTAGGTATTTGTCGATTTAAAATTTAATTCCTAATAAAGTACGTTAATTAAGAATGAATCCTTTGTCGTATAAATGACATTATCTAAAAAAATTAAGATAGAATCCCTATGTTAATGTTACATTAATTTTACATTATTAAAAAATTCGGGATTGAGTTCAATTCGCTTCCTATCGTATTGCATCATCCCATTTTCCTGAAAATCATTCAATACATTGCTGACGCTTTGCCTTGAGGATGAAATGACCGATGCGATATCCTGATGGGTTAGATAATTTTTTAAGATAATTTTCTCCTTTTTCACTTCCCCCTGAGATTTGGCCCAGTTTCCTAAAAACTGAAATAAACGATATCTCACATCCCTATAGACCAGATTATTACATCGGATTTCTGCCTTTTGGAGCTTAGAATTTAGCATTCGCACATAATTAAGGAAGAAAACAGGATTCCTTTCTAAAACCTTCCGGAAATCGGCCATTTTAAAAACAAAAAGAATCACTTCCTCGGTCAGAATCTGGGCCAATTGATTCCAACTGCTAATGGAATTTAATCCCATCTCACCAAAGACTTCCGGAGCGGAAAGGATATCAACAAATTCCTGGTTATCCGGATCCAATATTTTAATTTTTATGCTTCCTGTAATGAGAACATAAATTTTAGCCATATCATTTTTTGTGATATCAAGGATATCTCCCTTCGCCATAATTTTTACTTGGGCTAAAGAAGATGCGAATCCAATATCCTTTTCATTCTGACCTGAAAACAGGGAATGGCCCTTCAGGTACATATTTTTCATTCTATCTGACATTTTTTTTGATTGGTATTATTTTTTTATTTTATAGGTAATTGATTATTAATATTTTATTTATTTAAAAACGCTTTTTTTAGTATTAAGACCCTCTTCTTTTCCGATTTTTTTGACACAAAATATCCCTCGTCCATTCCCAAAGAATGAAAATTTAATAGGAGTGAAATTATTGGCTTAAAAAGGGTAGGAATTCTCTTTTCCGAATCTTACCGAATAATAGGGGAATGGGCCATTTCCCATTTTAAAAAAGTATTAAAATCCCGGTTCCATTTTTTTTCCAAGCCTGCCATTGGGTTTTATTTTTATGGAAAACTGATCGTCTAAAATTTTGTACGCTATAATTAATCCTGAAAGGACTAATATTAATCCCATTACCCAGTTTATAAGGTTATGGCTATTATTGAATAGGGTATTTAAAAGATTTCCGGCAAGACCATATAGGATAAAAGCACCGGATGTACCTATACATATTGAAGTAATATAGATCGCATAGTCCCAGGTAGCAGATCCTAAATCATTTTTGGTTTTTACCACCAGTGTCCAACCCATCCAAAAGGGTATATGTAAAGGATTCAAAAGGCTCAGTAAAATTCCGGAAAGAAAAGGGTTCTTTCCAATAATCGGTAATACAGATGTGAAATCCCGCATTTGATACGCGGCTACAAGGGTTTTAATGCCTAGAAACAATATCAATATACATACGATAATACTCAGGATCTTAAAAAGTCTTTTTAACTGGACTAATTTTTCCAATAGAAAAATGGAAAGCCGAACCACAAAAGCCTCTACCAAAATGGCTGCTATTCCAAATTCTATTGCCTGATTAAATAATTGACTTTTGCTATAAAAAGCTATGGTGGCGCTCAAGGTCCCTATAGGTAAGGATCCCAGGAAACTAATAGCCAGGCCCGTCCTAAATATTTTTAAATACCGTTTCATTATTCTCCAACCAGCTTAAAATAATTGGAATTATCCCTCAACAATTTTATTCCTTGCTTAAAGTTCAGGAACTCCAGACCCTTGGTAGTTTTATTTAAATTGGATATTCTGTTCAATATTTTCCAATGACGGATAATCTCCTTCCAGGCGAAAAGAATAGAATGGGAAGGATCATAAATATGGGTCGGTTCTGACCCGGCTCCATTGAGCTCTACGATGGAAAAATTTTTGCCCATGCATAATTCTTCCCAGGTATGGTACATAATATCCAGCCGACCAAAATAGAAATCGGGAATCTGGCCACAAATTCGATTCACGGTTTCTGTTAATTCCTGTGATATAAGCGAACTTTGGTCCACAAATTTTGACCCTCTTGCATGATTTCCAAAAGGAACCAGTATTAATTCTTCCCCTTCTTTCAAAATTTTCGGTAAAATAAATGGATGACTTTGCCTTAGTACCGGTAATTGTAATAAGTATCGGGGCTCCTGTATGATTAATTCTTCGACGGTTAAAATATTATTGCCTCTTACTTTTAGGAAATCTTTCCCAACAATCCCAGAAATTTGTCCTTTGTTCTCCCCTGGAATTTTATAATAAAAAATTCCCACCTCATTTTTATAAGGAATAAATTCCTGAAGCAGGTAATCCACTTTCATTTCCTGTGTATAGTTTTTTAATTCCGATGCATTTAAAATCTTCCTTACCATGATCCCTTTATACCCGATATCCGGTTTTCCTATTAAGGGAAAACGTAAACCAACCCGATGAATTTCTTCTAAAATCTCCTCCCAGTTTTGACTAGGTTTTATTAAAATGGTTTCCGGACGTAAACCCTTAGGAATTTGCTTATAAATATCATTCTTGCTTTCCATGGCAAATCCACCATTTTTAATTCCTGGATTGGAGGTATTAAAAAAGAAAAGTGATTTTGATTTAAGTCCTAACCAAAACCAATAAGGCATAATGGGTAGGTATACCATATTAAAGGGCCAAAACTCCCAATGAAATGCTTTAATAAATAGGCTTTTTATACGAAGGGAAAGGTCCTTCCTGAAATCTTTTGGATTCAACCTCTTCTTTTGCTGGATAAGCAAATCCTTTTGATGTTCGGTATTATCCAATATATCCTTGTAAATCATTTCCATTTTATACTTGGAAAATTTGATCTGGGTTATGCTTACGGTTCGCATTTTCTCATCCCGGTTCATTAAAAGACCATCTTTTAAATCTCCCATTCCAGCGGTAGTATGAAATTGGATTATTTCTGAAGAAGATTTATGCCTGTTCACCCGTATCCAGTCGCTGAACCATTTATTTCTTTTTTCCAGGGCTGATTTATCATATAGGGTCGCTGAGGACCATATGTATTCCTTCTCCTTGTCCAAAATCTTACCATGCTTTTTCTCCCCATCCCAACGGTATTCCTTCAAGGTTCCCAGAGAAAAAAGGACGAGGGTGAAAGGTTCTATTTCTTCCAAAAATACTTCCTCAAAATATTGGGCTGGTTTATCAGACCGCATAATATCCAGCAATATTTTCCCCCTGCTTTCCCGGTATGCTGGCTTCCGGATATGGTTTTCAAATGCCCCATTTAAAAGGACCACCATATCCCCATTTTCCTTAGCCAAAATCCAGGTTCCATTTTTGTCCGGATCCCTTGGATATAAAAAGGTATGCTTGTTGAATGAATACTTTTCGGGTGCTATGGCCTTTGCTCTGGTAATATGCTCATCCCTGTTCGAAGTCAGGAAAAAACCTGATTCGGAAGGGATATAGCTTACTGTGCACATTCTTTTCGGTATTTAAGGGTTGAGGAGGCCACCCCAAATTCTTCCGGCAGGCTAAGATTGGAAACGGCCTTAATTCCAATTCTAATAATGGCCATATGATGAATAGAATGTTCCAGATTATAGATAATTTCTCTGTAATAATTGGTTAGAACCGGCTCCGAAAAGATATAATCGGTAAACAATAAAAGATCTTTATCTTTTTTGATTAAGGCATCCTGAATTTCCTCTATATTCTTTTTAGCTATTTCTTTGCTGGTTTCAATTTCCTTATTACGCATCCGTTTATCGTAATTAACGGAGCCATTTTCATATCCTTTCTGTAATTCTATGAAGAACTCAAGAATATGTCGGGTATGTTGACCAAGCGTAGCTCCGGATAAGACATCAATATGCTGATTATACATTTCATTTGTCAATTGGTCCAGCATATAATCCAGTTGACGTAATATATTCAGAACTGGCTCTATAATTTTCATGGTAAAGTTGATTTAAGGACTAATTAAAATATCGGGATAGTAGGGGAATCTGTTTCCTTGACAAAAATATAAGAACTAGGTTGATTATCAGAACTACCAGGGCAAGGATAAAAAGCTCCCCTCCATCGTTTTGTACTACCAGCCCAAGTTTTGTAAGGTGAGCCATGAGCGCGCCCCCCATTAAACCGATGGCCAATAGGGAACCTATATAGGAAGTCCTGGGGATTAATAGTAAAATGGAGGCGATTAATTCAAGGCTACCAACTCCAATTCTTCCCCAGGGTTCCATTCCTAGGGTAGAAAAGATAAAGACCGATTCCGGAGCCCCGGTGAATTTAAAAAATAGGGTCTGAAGAAGAATAGCAGCCGCAATGATTTTTAAGGCCCAGGACAAAATGTTTAATTGATTGGCGTTCATAATAGATGGTTTTTATAGATAAAGGATTTAATACTAATGTAAAAGGGACTATTTACTGATCTTTGCCCAATTCGCATCGGCTTTTGGTTTTAGTATTGCCTCGTTTTTATTCCAGGTAGTTTTAGTATTGTTGAAGAACTTATTGTAAAAAAGATAAAGTTTACCATTCAAAAGTTTAAAGGTCTTTGGATCTATATCTACCTTATCTCCTGAATCACCCATTGCATAGGCACACCATCCACCGTATTGAGGAATAAATTTATCCGGATTGGCTTTGAAAAGGTCTCTATGTTCGGTATTGGCAAATAGATATTTTACCCCCGCGTAGGTATAAGAAATTTCCTTATTTCCTTCCTCTGCTTTTTGATCAAGGAAATAACCTACAGGATCATATCCCTCAATGGCGATTCCGGATTTATTCAAATTACAGGTTTTGGCATAGCCAGCATTCAGGTTTTGACTCCTTGATACCTGGACGATGAGTACCAAAAGAATTATCAAGGATAGTTTCGAGTAAAAATTAAGATGTAAATGTTTCATGATGCTTTGTGTTTTTTATGATTCGACGGGAACCTGGGGGTTAACCTTACAACAAACCTATCTACTTTTTTTTGTATCCGATTTAATACATGGAAATTGTTTTATTCTAAACAATATTATATTTTAATATTTATATTTTATTTATAAATTTAGAGTCTTCTTTCTATTCAGTATGTCTGAAATATCCAATTCCATAGAGGAAACCCAGGTAAATAGTCCAATTTCCTTAGGCAGGGAAAACGAATCCCAGGTGAATTGGTCTTTTAGAGGCATCTATACACGGGGAGAAAATCTTTTGCAAATACTAAGAAATTCTCTTTCCGAATTACTGAGTTCCTATATAGATCCCCTTATAAAGCAATGGATAAAGAATTTTCATCTTCTGGGAATGATAAGCATTGGAATTCTAAAAAAAATACAATCCCAGAACCGGATTCCTGTTCCCAGAATAGTAAACGGAAAAATTTTATCCCAGGAAACCAGGGAGATTTTGGCAAAAGGAAAGGAGTCCGAATTATTGGAAGATTTGATCAGCAAAAACGGGAATAGGTTTAAAGCATTTCTTAAACTAAATCCAATAGGTAAGATTCAATACCGCTTTCCCGATTCAAATTCGATCCATCCCAATCCAACACCAGGTAAAGAAGAAATAGAAAGAGCCCCTTTTTCCCCAATGGATACCATACCCAAAACCCTTTTAGGGGTGGCTTTAAATGAAGAGGTTCGGAATTGCCTTAAAAAAGGTATAGAAACTCCATTAATTGAAGGATTTCAAAGTAAAAAAGGCAAAATTTTTTCTGCTTACCTAAAAATGAATTTAAATGGGGATTTGAAATTTCGATTTCCGGAAAGGCATTTTAGCCCTAAACAGGGGAATAAATCGGAGTCTATACAAAAAGAAGACCCGCCAAATGACAAAGAAAACCAACCTATACAGAATGAAACCGATAAAATTAAATCTGATGAAAGAATGAAAACAGAGAAAAGCACCCCAGCAAAAGTAAACCCCTTGGTTTTGGAAGGGAAAACCGAAACTTTTCCAAATTCCAAATCCAATTCGGGAAATTTTAAAAATTACCTCCCGGAGCATCTCTATTCCGATAAAAGTTTCCCCTCTAAACCACAAATTATCAGTGAGATGGTCATTCTCGGAAAGTACCTGGATCAAGAATCTATCCAGATTTTGATGGAAGGTAAGGAAACCCCTTTACTACAGAATTTCCGTACCCCATCCGGAAAAATATTTGACGCGTACTTAAAACTGGAAGGCAAGGATAGCATTCGCTTACGTATACCCTCCAGGGAATTAGATTTAAAAATTAATATGATTCCTAAAATTATCCTTGGAGTAACCCTATCGGAGCAAAACAAAAGCCTTTTACGATTAGGTAAGGAGACAGAACTCATTACTAACTTTAAAATAGGTGATGAAAAGCCATTCCATGCCTACCTGAAGAAATCCCAAACCGGGAACCTGGTATTAAGAACCCCTGCGGTAAAAAAACATATCCTATTAGATTCCCTTATTCAGCATGGATTATGAAAAACGCATCATTCTCAGGAATTCTCGTTTTTTCCTGGTTTATTTCACTCGGGAATTTATTGATTCAATATGCTGTATACCATCGGCTCGAATTTCTGGGATATAATTTTTGGATCCGTTATTCCCTTATCCTACCCCCTTCGGGGAGCCTCTGGTCTCCATTAATTTTTGTATTTACCAATTTTCTATTGCAATACTATCATTCCAGGCCACAATCCACCTATTTTAAATGGACCATATCCCATTTTTTAAAAATCTCAGGAGGAGTACTCACAGGCATTTTTCTTATTATCGAAAATTCTATAGGGGAATATTATACGATATGGCTGTATCCCCTAAGTTTATGGACTCATTTTATACTGGTCAGGGCTATTTTTACGTATCAGGAATCAGAAAACAATTCCTCCGAAACCCAAATTCAAAATGAAAATCGGAAATCCGGGAACCAGAATAGTTTTCATTGGAAAACCGAGAATGGATGGATTAATATTCGCCAACCATTTCAGGGTATTCTCCTGGTGGGGGGGCCTGGATCCGGAAAAACCTATTCCATCGTACAGGAAATTATTCATCAATCCATTCAGAAGGAATATACCGGATTCATTTATGATTTTAAATACCCGGAGCTCACGGAGTTTACCCATGGATGTTTGATGCATCACAAAGCAAAAGCGGTGCAATTTTATACAGTCAATTTCACAGATCCCTCTAAAAGCCATAGAATTAACCCTTTACACCCTAATAATTTACCTATTTCTTTATTTGCCAATGAATATGCGGGTATTATTTTAAAAAATCTGAAAAAGGAATGGGTAGGAAAGCAGGATTTCTGGGCGGATAATGCTATTGCCTATTTTAAATCCATCATCTGGTATCTAAAAAAACACGAACCCCAATACTGTACCTTGCCTCATGCCTTGGCCCTGGCCTTATTGGATTATCCCTTGGTGCTGGAATTGCTTTCAAAAGATCAGGAATGCAGGACCATGATATCCAGCCTCTGGACCGCTTATAAGGAAAATGCCTCAGCACAAATCGCAGGATGTATTTCCTCTTTACAAAACCCGCTGGACAAACTCAATAATCCCAATATCTTTTGGGTTCTTACCGGGAATGAGGTTCCAATGGCTTTAAATGACCCTAATTTCCCCTCTTTATTATGTATAGGAAACTCATTTTCCTTATCGGATAGTTTAAACCCGGTTATTTCCCTTATCGCGAGCGTGGTCATGAAGAATTGCAATGTACGGGGTAGAAGAAAAAGTATATTCTTATTGGACGAAGCACCTACCTTATATATACCGAATTTGAAAGATTTACCTAATACAGGAAGAAGTAATTTGATTTCCACCATTTATTGTTGCCAGGATTTTTCCCAAATGGATTTTCAATATGGAAAAGAGGAATCCAAAATGATACGGTCCTCTCTTGGTAATCAATTTTATGGAATGGTGAATGATTATGAAACGGCATTCCAAATTTCCCAGATATTCGGTAAAGAGGATTATACTATGGGCCATAAAAATTCGAGTACCAGTTATTCCAATCTTTCAGAACCCAATTCTAGTTTTGGAATATCCTATTCCTCCCGGGAAAAAGAAATCCTCAAACCGAATGCAGCCCTTGGATTCAAAACCGGATATTTTGTAGGCAAGATGACAGGTGGAAAGTTCCCAAATTTTTGCGGTAAACCCATAATCGTCCATCGACCCCTGTCCGAACCCACCCCTGAATTAAGGAACTTTACCCTATCATCCAATACGGATCCAATAGGGAAGGAAGATCTTCTGAAAAGTTTGGAACCAAATTTGAGACCCTATGAACAAATTTCTTTTCAGGCGGTTATTGAATGGAATTACAGGAAGGTTTTTTATGAAGCGGAAGAATTTCTGTTTCGAAATAACCAATAAGTGGTTTTTATTTTCCTGGTAAAACTATTCAAAGTCCTTTTCCGGAAATGGAGTTTTAATCTAATCTCAAAATTTAAATAGTATGAAAAAGGCTTTGAGTGTTGCAATCAATTTGCCACATCCTGTCGATCCTATCACTGAATTAATTCTTGAACAGAAAAAGAAATTATTCGATTTTATTAAGAAAAGAGTGCCTGAAAAGGAAGATGCCGAGGATATTTTGCAAGATGTTTTTTACCTATTTATTCAAACCTCCCGTTCCGTAAAAAAAATTGAACATATAACTTCCTGGTTATTTCGGGTGGCAAAAAATAAAATCGTGGACCTTTACAGGAAGAAAAAGCCAGAACCTTTTGCCCACCTGGATACGGGTGAAAAATCGGGTGGAATAGAAACCTGGGAAGATATAAACAATCAAGATAGGAACGATCCCGACAAGATGCTTCATAATAAAGAATTCTGGTCCAAGTTTGATAATGCCATAAAGTCATTACCCGAGAAACAAAGTCAGGTTTTCATCCTAAATGAACTGGATGGCTTAAGTTTTAAGGAAATTTCGGTCATCACTGGGGCTTCCGTGAATACCTTATTATCCAGAAAAAGATATGCGGTTATTCAGCTTAGAAAAATCATGAAAAATTACCAGAATCAGGAAATTAAAAATTAATTCCATTCCCTGGATTATGGATTTTCTTAGTCTAAAATGGTTACGAATACAAATCGAAACAAATATTTACGAAACCAGTTATTATCTTTGTAATTGTAATTAGTCTAAATAAGCCTAATTATTTCTAGAAAGATTGGTTATGAAAAGCGATAAAGCCTTATTGGATTCCCTTCCTGAAGCTGATTATAAATACGGTTTCAGTACTGAACTGGAGATGGAATATGCTCCTGTAGGTCTTTCGGAGGATACTATTCGGTATATTTCAGGAAAAAAGAATGAGCCTGAATTTCTATTGGAATGGAGATTAAATGCCTACCGTCATTTTCTAACCTTAGAAACTCCGCATTGGCAATATTTTAAAATGCCGGAATTAAACCTCCAAAGTCTTTCGTTCTTTGCTGCCCCCAAAAAAAAACCTAGCTTAAACAGTTTGGATGAAGTGGATCCTGAATTAATTGCTACATTCAATAAATTAGGTATCTCCCTGCTGGAACAAAAATTTTTAAGTGGGGTGGCCGTCGATGCCGTATTTGACAGTGTTTCTGTCGCTACCACCTTTAAGGAAAAATTAACTGAACTGGGAATCATATTTTGTTCCTTTGGAGAAGCTGTTTTGCATCATCCCGATTTAATTAAAACCTATTTAGGTACCGTTATTCCCCATACCGATAATTACTTTGCCTGTTTAAATTCGGCGGTTTTTTCTGATGGTTCCTTTGTTTATATACCCAAAGGGGTTCGTTGCCCGGTAGAATTATCCACTTATTTTCGAATCAATGCACAAAATACTGGGCAATTTGAAAGAACCTTGATTATAGCCGATGAAGGTGCCTATGTAAGCTATTTAGAAGGCTGTACCGCCCCCATGAGGGACGAGAACCAATTACATGCTGCGGTAGTGGAACTGGTGGCCCTGGGAGATGGAGAAATTAAATATTCTACGGTACAAAACTGGTATCCCGGCGATAAGGAAGGAAAGGGAGGAATTTTCAATTTCGTAACCAAAAGAGGTATATGCAAGGGGAATCATTCCAAGATTTCCTGGACCCAGGTAGAAACCGGTTCGGCTATTACCTGGAAATACCCGAGTGTGATTTTAAAAGGAGATTATTCACAGGGTGAATTCTATTCCGTTGCCGTTGCTAAAAACCACCAAATTGCCGATACCGGTACAAAAATGATTCATTTGGGTAAGCATACCCGTAGTCGGATCATCTCCAAGGGTATTTCTGCCGGTTTTGGAAATAATAATTATAGAGGCCTGGTTAAAATCAATTCCAGTGCTGATTATTCAAGAAATTTTACCCAATGTGATTCCTTATTAATTGGGGATCGTTGTTCGGCCAATACTTTTCCTTATATAGAGTCTAAAAATTCCAGTTCCACGGTTGAACACGAGGCCACAACCTCGAAAATAGGAGAGGATCAAATATTTTATTGTAATCAAAGGGGGATCAGTACCGAAAATGCCGCTGCCTTGATTGTCAATGGATATTGTAAGGAGGTTTTGAATCAATTACCTATGGAGTTTGCTGTGGAGGCGCAAAAACTTCTTTCCATAACCCTGGAAGGTAGCGTTGGATAAACCCGTCATTACTCTAACTGCCTATACTATTATATTATGATGTTAAAAATTGAAAATTTACATGCCGAGGTTGGTGGAAAGGAAATCTTAAAAGGATTAAACCTGGAAATTAAGGCGGGTGAGGTACATGCTATTATGGGTCCCAACGGATCAGGCAAAAGTACCCTTGCTTCCGTTCTAGCGGGTAAACCAGACTATGAAATCACAGGAGGTTCCATAGATTTTAATGGAATTGACCTTTTAGAATTAAAACCCGAGGAAAGAGCCGCGGAAGGCGTCTTTTTAGCTTTTCAGTACCCTATTGAAATTCCCGGTGTTTCTAATATAAATTTTCTAAAAACAGCCATAAATGAAATCCGCACCTATAAGGAATTGCCCCCTATGGAGGCAAGAGATTTCCTTGCCAGGATAAAGGAATGCCAGAAGCTGGTTGAATTCGATGCGAAATTAACAGGAAGGTCTTTGAATGAAGGTTTTTCAGGAGGGGAGAAGAAAAGGAACGAAATTTTCCAACTAGCTATGCTGGAGCCTAAATTGGCCATTTTAGACGAAACTGATTCCGGATTAGATATCGATGCCCTAAAAATTGTGGCCGAAGGGGTAAATCGCTTACGTTCTGTAGATAGATCCTTTCTTATTATTACCCATTATCAAAGACTTCTGGATTATATTGTACCCGATGTGGTTCATGTATTGTATAATGGAAAAATTGTAAAGACCGGCGATAAAAATCTTGCACTGGAATTGGAAGAAAAAGGATATGATTGGCTTAAGGAATTAAATCCAAGTTTGGAAGAGACCAAGGTTTAAAGATTAATCAGGAAAAAATGTTGAATAATACCTCTATGCCGGAAACCCTGAATATTTTGGAACCTGCCTATTTGCAGGATTTGCGAAAACGTAATGAAACGGATTTTATCCAGGCTGGATTTCCGAATTCCCATTTGGAAGATTGGAAATATACCCCTGTACATAAATACCTTCCCAAAAATTCGGTTCCGGATCAGATTCCGTTTGAACTCAGTTACAAACAAGTTCCCCAAGATTTTCCTTTTTCTACCCTGGATGCCTATAAACTCTATTTCTTAAATGGAGAATTTCAGGAGAACCTATCCGATATTCCAGGTAAAGAATGGGAGATTCTACCCATTCAAAAATCTTTTGAGAATCCTGATTTTCAAAGATTATTGGATAGCCTATCCAAAGAAAGAAAAGACTCCTTTCTAAGTCTAAATCTTTCCAAAATGAATAAAGGAATCTGGCTTAGGGTAAAAAAAGGAAATCTTGTAGAAAAGCCCGTTCATTTAATTCATTTCTATTCGGGAACTAGTCCTGAAATTCAACATTCCAGAAACCTTATCCAGGTAGAGCCATTTGGTGAATGGACTTTATTGGAATCTCATAGTTCATTGGATAAAAATCCCCTTGATTTATTTTTTAACGAGGTAAGTGAAATATTCCTGGGCCAAGGTTCCCAAATGGAGCATATTCGTTACCAGGCCTTTGGAAAAAATCAACGATTCCTATCCACCCATTTGGCAGGCCTGGACCAACATAGTATTTATCGTTCCCATGTGTATTCCCTATCAGGAACCCTTATCCGGAACAACCTTCAAATAAATTTATCAGAGTCTGAATCCGAAACGCACTTATATGGTTTCTATTCTCTTCACGACCAGGAATTAATGGATAATCATACCCTGGTAAAACATTTAAAACCGCATTGCCAGAGCAATGAATTGTATAAAGGTGTTTTGGATGGAAAAAGTATTGGCGTGTTTAATGGACGGGTGGAAGTAAGTCAGGATGCGCAAAAGACTAATGCCTACCAACAAAACCAAACCATCCTTCTAAGTTCCGAAGCCACCATGAATTCCAAGCCGGAACTGGAAATTTTTGCCGATGATGTAAAATGTAGTCATGGGTCTACCATGGGGCAATTAGATCCTTCTGCCTTGTTTTATCTTAAATCAAGAGGGATTTCTGATGCCAAAGCAAAAAAAATGATGGTCAATGCGTTTGCTTTTAGTCTAGTATCGGAAATAAAAAATGAAGCCATTTCCGATGAATTGGAAGAAAGAATTCATGATTTAATCCAGGCCTAGGCTGTTCTTCTCCTGGAATCAAAATATAAGGAAAAATGAATACGGTAATAGAACCTAGCCCAGTTGGTTTACAACCCTCCCATTGGGATTTATTAAGAATGGATTTTCCCATTTTACAAAGGAATATACATGGGAACCCCCTTGTTTATTTGGATAATGCGGCTTCTTCACAAAAACCAGAATCTGTCCTAAAGGCAATAGATCATTATTACCGATTTGAAAACGCGAATATTCATAGAGGCGTTCATTTTCTTAGTGCAGAAGCCACTCAAGCTTTTGAAAAAACTAGGGATCAAATAAAGGAATTTATTCATGCCCGTAATACCCGTGAAATTATCTTCACCAAGGGAACTACCGATTCTATCAATCTTATAGCCGCTACCTTTGGAAAGGCCTTTATAAAAAAAGGAGATCGTATCATGATCTCCGCAATGGAGCACCATTCCAATATTGTACCCTGGCAAATGGTAGCAGAGGAAAAAGAGGCCGAACTTATCGTGATCCCTATGAATCAGGAGGGAGAGCTTATTTTAGAAGAATTCGACCATTTATTGGACTCCCGGGTTAAAATTATATCCATTAGCCATTTATCAAATTCTTTAGGCACCATAAATCCCATTTCCTATATCATTGAAAAAGCACATGCCCTTGGGATTCCGGTTTTAGTAGACGGGGCCCAATCGGCCCCCCATATCCCGGTAAATGTTCAGGAAATGGATTGCGATTTTTTTGTTTTCTCCGGACATAAAACGCTGGGGCCAACTGGTATTGGAATATTGTATGGTAAAGAGGAATGGCTGGAAAAACTTCCCCCATACCAGGGCGGAGGCGAAATGATTAAGACCGTCACCTTTAAAAAAACAACCTATAACGAATTGCCATTCAAGTTTGAAGCAGGTACTCCTCATATTGCAGGAGGGATATGCCTGGGAACGGCCATCGATTATATGCAAAAAATTGGCCTTGAAAATATTCATGCCCGGGAGAATGAACTTCTTGCCCAGGCCACGAATAGCATACTGGAATTGGAGGAGATTCGATTAATTGGAACTGCGAAAAATAAATCTTCCGTACTTTCCTTCCTTGTGAAAGGGGTTCACCCGTATGATATAGGGGTATTATTAGATCAACAAGGCATTGCCGTTCGCACGGGACATCATTGCACACAACCAGTAATGGACTTTTTTAATATTCCTGGCACCGTTCGGGCCTCATTTTCCTTTTATAATAACTTGGAAGATATCCATAGGTTTATCAGCAGCCTAAAAAAGGCTATTAAAATGTTAGTTTAGGTTAAATGAATAATCCTATTAATTATCAACAAGATAACCTGATTTCAGAATTCGAAATTTTTGAAGACTGGATGGAGAAATATGAATATATCATAGATCTGGGAAAGGAATTGCCTCCACTGGATCCGGTTTTTAAAAAAGAAGAATATTTAATTAAAGGGTGTCAATCGCAAGTTTGGTTACATAGTGAATTAAAGGATGGAAAACTAGAATTAAGGGCCGATAGTGATGCCATCATCACCAAAGGACTTATTGCCTTGATTATACGGGTTTTCAACCATCAAAGTCCGAATGATATAGCCCTTGCCAATCTTTATATGACCGATAAAATTGGGCTGAATGAGCATCTCTCACCATCCCGATCCAATGGTTTAAATTCTATGATCAAACAAATAAAAATGGATGCTTTGGCTTTGGGAGCTAAACAATTAAACAATTTTCCCAGTTAAAATAAATGGTATGTTGAAGGTAATTGAAATGGAACAGAAAATAATTGAGGCTTTAAAGTCTGTTTTTGACCCTGAAATACCGGTAGACATTTATGAATTAGGCTTAATATATGACATTAGCCTGGATGAAGAATCCAATGCGACGATTACCATGACCTTAACCGCACCATCCTGTTTTGCCGCCGAGCAAATACCGGTCGATGTAGAAAATAGGGTAAAAGAAATAGATGGCATTGGAAATGTAAAAGTGGTGGTTAGTTTTGATCCCCCATGGACCCAGGATATGATGAGCGAAGAAGCAAAATTAACCCTGGGATTTTTGTAATTTTTTTTTCAGATATGATTGAATCGGATATTTGTATAATTGGAGCAGGGCCGGTAGGGCTGTTTGCTATTTTTGAGGCTGGACTATTAAAATTGAGATGCCATGTGGTAGATGTTTTACCACAGATTGGGGGACAATTATCCGAAATCTACCCTAAAAAGCCTATTTATGATATTCCAGGATTTCCAACCATATTGGCCCAGGAATTAATTGACAATTTATCCAAACAAGCCGAGCCCTTTCACCCCACCTATACCCTCGGAGAAAGAATCGAATCTTTTTATAAAAAGGATGATGGAAGTTTTAAACTTACCACGTCGGAAGGAACGATTATTCATACCAAAACTGTGGCCATTGCCGCTGGATTAGGTTGCTTTGAACCCAGAAAGCCGGAACTGGAGAAATTGGAGCATTTCGAGAAAAAAGGGGTAGATTATTTTATTAAAGACCCTGAAGTCTATAAAAATAAAAAAGTAACAATTGCCGGTGGAGGGGATTCGGCCCTGGATTGGACTATTTATTTGGAAGGCATTGGTTCGGAGGTAACTTTAGTTCATAGAAGTTCTTCCTTCCGGGGAGCACCCGATTCTGTTCAAAAAGTAGAGGAACTGGCCAAATCAGGTTCCATTAAATTAGTATTAAATGCCCAGGTGCAAAAGCTTCATGGAGGAAATCACTTGGAAAGCCTCACTATAACAGGGCAGGATTTGGGAATTCTAGAGGTTCCTACCGATTATTTTATCCCCCTTTTTGGATTAAGCCCAAAACTTGGGCCCATAGAACATTGGGGTTTAAATCTGGATAAAAATGCCATCACGGTTAATACTCATGATTTTGGAACCGACGTTCCGGGGATTTTTGCTATTGGGGATATCAATACCTATCCGGGCAAATTAAAACTTATTTTATGTGGCTTTCATGAAGCCGCATTAATGGCACATGGGGCTTATAAGTATATTTACCCCGATAAAAGGGTAAACTTAAAATATACTACCGTAAACGGTATTGAGGCATTTTAATCATGAATGATTTAGTTCAAATTAAGGTAATGGATCCTGGTTTTGAAATCAAAACGGAAGCATTCCCAACCGATGTCAATTTAAGTTTAATGGAAGCGCTAAAGGCCTCTGGTTATCCTATCGAAGCTACTTGTGGTGGAATGGCACTTTGCGCTACCTGCCATATTGAAGTAATAGAAGGATTGGCAAATTTACCCGATCCAACCGAAGCAGAATTGGATATGTTGGATACCCTCCCGGTTCTATTGCCCGGAAGCCGTTTATCTTGCCAGATACGGGTAAATGAAAAGCTGGAAGGCCTGGTGATAAGAATTCTTGGTTAATAAAACCATTAGGATTTTTGTTTTGTATATTGGATACAGGATATGATCCAATTTGCCATTGTTGATATTGAAACTACCGGAGGATCGGCCGATTCTAATGGTATTACCGAAATAGCGATTCGGATATGGGACGGCGTTTCCATAATTGATCAATTTACCAGTCTGGTAAACCCTCAAATTCCCATTCCCTTAGCTATTCAGGCGTTAACCTGCATTACCAATGAAATGGTTAGGGATGCCCCAGTATTTTCAGAAATAGCCCAAACCGTATTTGATTATTTAAAAGATAGAGTATTTGTTGCCCATAATGTTCATTTTGATTATTCCTTTATCCATTATGCCCTTATTCAATGTGGATTTGAATTCCGTTCACAGCGACTATGTACGGTAAGGCTTTCCAGAAAAATTTTACCTGGAATTCCTTCCTATAGCTTAGGCAGGTTAACCGAGTATTTGGGAATAAAACATACATCCCGACATAGGGCAGGAGGAGACGCTGATGCCACCGTCCTGCTTTTCCATCATTTACAAAAATCAGACATACAGGGATTTATACCTAAATCCCTGAAACAAGAATCTTCCCTGGGGAAATTTCCTCCTAAATTGCCTATGGAAGACATTCTGGCATTACCCTTATTACCAGGTGTTTATTTTTTCAAAAATGAAAAAGGCAAAGTTATTTATGTAGGAAAGGCCGTCAATATTAAGAAAAGAATCATATCTCATTTTTCCGGAAATTCTATAAGAAAACAAAAACAGGAATTTATTCAAAAAGTAGCCTCGATTCATACGGAGACCTTTTCCACCGAACTCATGGCCCTTATTTATGAATCCCATGAAATAAAGCGTCTTTGGCCTGAATTAAACAGGGCACAAAAAAGGAGGGAAGATACCTATGGCTTATTTGAATATATGGACCAGCAAGGTTTTATCCGGCTTGGAATTGATAAAATAAAGCCCTCTTTTCCGTCCATTTATACCTTTGGTCAGTTTTTGCAGGGCATTGAAATGCTTAGATTCCTATGCATGGAATTTAATCTGGATCCTTTACTTTGTTCATTGGCGAAAAAGAAATGGACCGATGGGGAGTGTTTACCCTCAGGCTTGGAATACCAGGCCCAAATCCATATGCATAATCCGGTAGAAAACCAGGAGGAGGGAGTGGAATCCTATAATGAAAGGGTTAAGCATGCTATAGATTTCCTTAAAAAAGACCGATCTTTTGCCATTCTTGAGGAAGGTTTTAAAGAGGATGAAAAATCCTGTCTCCTTCTATTAAGGGGAGAATGGTTAGGCATGGGCTATATATCCTCCCATTTGGCAGGAGGTGAAGTGTTAAAGCAGATAAAGAGGCTTAAACCATTAAAAATGAATGGTTTTATCCGGCAAACCTTATATGGGTATGCGGTGAAATATCCAGATAAAGTTAGTATTATCCCAGAAAACGATTTGGTAGAATTTGAAAGCAAAAGGAAAATGAAACCAGAACCAGGACAAGCCCTTTCCAATCAAAAGGAAGATCCCGAACAAAATCCTATCCATGCCAATTCTGACTTATTTCTCTAATACCTGGAAATTATCCAAAAGTTTTTTCAGGACGTTTTCAGGACTAATGATTTTCATAATCTTATCTGGTATTCCTTTTACCCAGGCATGGGGACAAAAAGTAGAGAATAGGCAGGATACCAGTTCCTTGGGTTTGGCCTGGGATATAAACGGAACCGAAAAGAATATATTCTATTTGCAAAGAATCCTACCAAAAATTTCCTTAGAAATTTTTGGTTCTGAAAACATGGAAATAGAAGAGGCTTTGAAAATTTTTCTTTCCATTTCCAGGAAAGATTCCGCTTTTGGATCGGATAAAACAAAGGGGAAATCCAGTTTTGATTCCCACATTCCTTGGGAAAAATCCTCCTTATATCTGACTGGAAAACCCCAATTAGAATCCAATCCCAACGATTTAGTCCCCTTCGATAATTCCTATTCCAATGCCTTAATGGCAGCCTGGGATCATTGTATAAATGCCTATCCGGCCTTGAAAAATAATACCCATTATCAAGAATTTACCCAGCTTATCCAAAACCAGGTTCTATTACTTTATTCGGGTAGACTGTATGGAAAATGCCATCATTCCTATACAGAAAGAGAAAAAGCTTCCTTCCCAAAGAACTCTCTCCTTTATTTGAACCTATTAAAAGATTTTACCAAGGTAGAGATAGATGGAACCTATTCGGATCATTTTTCAGAAATGAATAGGAAAGTGCTCCTTGCTCATTTGAAATCGAGGAATGGGGGTATGGAATTTTTACATTATTCTGATTTTGTCAGGAATTGCCTGGTACCTAGGTGGGAACTGTATAGAAATTATGTACAGGACTGTCTGAATAATAGAAAAAAAATGGATACTAGTTTTATAAATGCCCAGATGCAAAGCCTGGAAGATAAATGGGTAATGGAAAAACCTGGAGGAAAACCTAGGGTAAAAATGGAAACCAAAGAAAACATCCTTTATTTTTATAATAAGTATAAGGAAATTCGGTTTTTCCTGGAATAGATTTTAATTTAAAAACCCCTTGATCTTTTTGTATGGGGGTTTTAAAAGGAATCTTAATGTGCAGAGGCCAGGAATTCAAAGATTTTATTTTTTTCGCTTTCGGTTAATAAGGCTCTGGATTGCATATGAAGGCCAATAGTTTTCCATTGCTCTCTCGAAAAACTGGTTGGGGCCGGGGTATTATGACATCTCTGGCAATTTTCAGACCAAAGTTGGGCACCCGATTTATCTTTAATCATTTTTGTTTCGGCACAACTAAAAATCATGGCCATTAGGAGACCCAGGAAAACCATCAGCACCAGGGTAGTTTTTGGGAATTTAAAAGATTTCATAATACTAGATTTAAAATCCGGTTGAAAATTGAAGAATAAGACGATTTGTCTGGGTAGAACCTTGAATTCCAGATAGAATAGGGCTAGACGTTCCCTGAACTTGAATATCCTCGTAAGTAATTTTTAGTACGGTTCTCCAGCTTAACCAGTAATCAAGACCAAAATCATTTTCCTTGTAATTTTGACCCCAGGTAGAGCCGGACGGACTTATATAGTTGGTGTACCTATAGGCTAATTCAAAATTCTTTAATAGCTTATTTTCCAAAAGAAATGGTCGCAAGGAAACCTGGCCATAGCCGGATTTTGTAGAATTATCAAAACTATAGGTCTGTGTAGAGTCTCCTGGATTTATAAAATTCTGTCGGTTTACCTTTACCAAGCTATATTGACCTTTTATATTTAATTGAAAAGGACTAAGATTTTTAACCAGGTTAAAATCCAAACCATACATGGAAACACTAGGGTTTGAATAGGGATTTTGGGCATTGCCAGGATAAGCCAGATTACCAATTAAGCCAGAAAGGCCAATCTCTAATCCTGAATTGGCAAAGGGGAGCAAGCCAATTCTACCAGTAAAGGTTTTATTATTTTGAATGGCGGATATACCCACCGACCCAAGAGTACCATCGGGATTTAATTGAAATCCATTCGACACGGCAAAATCATAACTGGCTTTCATAGATCCTAGAGGAATTCCCCCCTCTATTTCAACCCCAAAATCAGTCCCTGCCGGGTTTACTCCTGCCGGATCGGAGGCTAATTTATTTATCCAACCTGCCGCTAATCGCTTGCTGTACGTTCCAAATGGAAGGACGAAATAACCCCCGCGGATAATGACGCCAGGAGTTAAAAAATAGGATATAGCCGCCCAATTTACACCCAAGTCTGTACCATTAAAGGAGGGTTCAAATTCCACCAAAACATTATCTCCATGTCGAAATAAAAACATAGGGCTTAATTCATAATTATCGGCGTCCCCCAGACTATTATACTTAGCACTGGTTTTTATACCTCCCAAGGTATTGGTTGTTTTTTGACTTATAAATCCGAAAGTAGTAAGTCCTACAATCATAAAATGAGAATCCCCTTCTTTTAGTTTATTCAATTCCTGACTCAGGTTATTAACCTGGTTGGTTAAGGCCGTATCGGTTTGACTTTGGGCCATTAAGGGTTTGACGAAAGAAAGTACAAGTAAAAAGAAAAAGGACTTAAGAAGTTGCTTTTGAATTTTCATGATAATATCCATTGAGATCCATTTATTAAAATTCCGGTAAACTTATTTTTTTAAGGTTCGGATATAATTGACCAAGGCCCAACGTTGATTATCGGAGTATACAGCCTTATAAGAGGCCATGGCTCCTTTTCCTTCCGTTAATTTCCAAAATATAGCTCCGTCCGATTGACCTTGAATAGCCGAAGAGGAATGATCGGCAGGCTTAGGCACCAATGCTGCGGATGCAGGGCCATCGCCTCTTCCTTTTTCCCCATGACAAGGAGCACAGGCCGTTAAGTAAATGGATTTCCCCTCCTTAATCGATGCTGAATTTCCCGCCAAAGGATTTTTTAATGAATTTGCCGAAGTCGGGGCTATCCATGAAGACTTTTTTTGAGCGCTTGCTAAAAAAGAAAAGGATATTAATAACAATAATAAAATTCTACTTAAGATGAAGGGTTTCATAGGAATCCGATTTAATGGAATCCAAAACTATACAGCCCTGTTTCGGGAAATTATGATAGGAATAAGGGTCCCTAATGATAATGGTCAGTCTACTTCTTAGAGACTTAAGTTCCTTTTACTTTTTCAAATGGAAAAATGGTAATTTTAATTCGATTACGCTCAAGGTGTCCCATCTCGGGTAACCTCTTACCCGTTTAAAATTAAACGACCATGTTCAGAAACCTGATTGATTTCGAGAAATCCTGGAAGGAGGAGCAAACCAATACCCTGAAAATATTCGCCAATATATCGGACGATATTCTTCGATCAAAAAAAGTGCATGCGGATATTAGAAGCCTGGAAAGGTTATGCTGGCATATAACCCAAACCATACCAGAAATGGGCCATCGCGCGGGCTTATTTGATAAGGACCCACTGTAAAACCTGCCTGTTCCGGTAAGCATGGAAGAAATAGCTGCTGTTTATTCCCGGTATAGTGAGGAAATTCTGGATCTTGTCAAAACGAAATGGACGGATAAAGATCTGGGAGATTATATCCATATGTATGGAGAGTCCTGGCAAAAAGGAAAAATATTAAGTCTTCTCTTACATCACGAAATACACCATCGAGCCCAGATGACCGTTTTAATGCGGTTATTAGGCATACCAGTGCCTGGATTATATGGACCTTCCAAGGAGGAATGGTCCAGTATGGGAATGCCTTCTATGGAATAGGAAAAAAGGGGCCTTATAGTTTATATTCTTTATCGAATAATCATTCGTTAATCTAGGGCTTTTCCGTTTCTTTTATAAACTTTTCCAAATACTTACCCCAAACCAGGGG
>Ga0209067_10000396_pt1 | contig 28490 bp, 26 predicted proteins | sample ColStrG_CSR_2013_FD_187199 | JGI IMG/M metagenome (GOLD analysis project Ga0209067, IMG submission 187199) | Freshwater sediment microbial communities in response to fracking from Pennsylvania, USA - Cold Stream Run_MetaG_CSR_2013 (SPAdes)... | ecosystem: Environmental > Aquatic > Freshwater >... | reverse complement strand
ACGTAGCCGTTATCCATCGCCATTTGAAAAATACGTTTTATGATTTTTAAAACATATTTCCTGGTAAACTGAGTGCCAACATCGTCGGTTATGACCTCGTAAATAATTCGATGTACATCCATTTTAGTGATGTCTTTAAGCTCTCGGCCTTGCCAATTTTTATTGATCCACTTGTTCACAGTTTTTTCGTAACTGTAAAGTGTCGATGGCCGATAGACGAGCTTCATCTGGTTGAAACATTCTTCTAGCCATTCTTCCCAGCGTGGATTCACCTTTTGTTCTTTGAGTATTGCTAATTCACGTTTCAGCTCAAATTCGATGAGTTCGGCTTTTCTGAGGGTCTCAATTCCGCGACGCTTGCGCTGAATTCTTGTCCCTCTAGAGTTAAAGCCATTGATATATACCTCGTAGAATTTCTTTTCATTTTCGATATAAGTTCGTATTGCCATATTAAGCGCCTTTCTTTGTAAAAAGGGCTCGGCAATCACTTAGCCTAAATCGTAGACGTCTTCCGAATTTGTAAACCTGGATCTGGCCCCGGTGGACCATGATTCTAAGTGCATTTTCAGTAACGCCTAAGTAGTGAGCTGCTTCTTTCGTGGATAGCCACTCTCTTTCAACCTGATTTTCAAAGAGCCTGGTTGCCTCAGTCAGAAAACGCATAAATTCTATTTAAGAAAAATCTCAATTCTAAAAATCCTCCATCAACTCAAAAAACCGACCCCTTCCTTCCAATAGCACCCCCGCCGCATGTATTTACTTGTCACCAGTAGGAGACCCCTTTCCACCTGTATTCGTTGGGGGAGAGGGGTCTCCTACGATCAGGGGACAAGCGCCAAAGGCTTGCGGCGGGGGTAAGCCTTTGAACTCGCTTTTAAGAGTAAATAACTCTGCTTTTATTTATTAGCTCCCACATAGTTCCGGCGCGGAACTATGTGGGAACTATCGGCGCGCAGCGGAAACTTCAGCTCCGGCATTTCAATTCTGGTTTAATTTTTTAGCTCACAAGCATTCATGAAATTTCATGCCCCATAACTTTTTTCAAAGTGCAAGATATGCCAAGATTTCTTGAAATTTCGATAAGCCTTTGGAATTTAATTTGAATATTAAGAAGCGGAGGTTTTTGCTCCGCAAAATTATATACAGAGAATCTGTATTAAGGCGCTGGCGATTTTTAATTTACCTGAGTAAGTACGAATGTCTAAGCCCATATACAGAAAGTCTGTACCGTATACAGGAATTCTGTATTTGGTTGCGCCTTGATCTTCGATCTCGATTAAAATCTCTGCCAAATAGATTTTGCACGGTTCTGGCACATTGAATTTGCATACACTATTGAAAACTAATGTGAACTTATATGTAATCGATTTAAAGGAGACCCCATGAACAAGACAGTGACGATTTTCGGTATGTGGGCGATATTATTTACATCAGCATTGGCGGGCGCCGCTCAGGCCACTTCATGCGTGAATCAGGATGTAACTTTAGATCAGGCATCACTTGATCTAAATCAAAAAGTTGCATTTGGAATCAAAGCTTTTCAAGATTGCCAGGGCGGTCCAGACGGAATTCAAGAGGCCCTAAATCTTGCAAGTATGAACACTGCAAAAGCTAATTTACCTAACGGGTTAACTTGCATCACAAACAGCCCTATACAGCCCTCCCCTGCTCAAATGAATAAGGAAGACTATGCTCGATTCGTTGGACAGGCAACCGGGTATCTTTGTGGGTCTGATTTTGGCGAGGCGCAAACGATATCCATACTCGTCAGCAGAAAGATGCGTGAACAGGGCTGGTGAAAAATCACTGCTGTTTTTTAAGTTCACTGCATCTACAACGGCAAAGGCTACCTGATATCAAAACCAGATAGCCTTTTGTTTTCAGGTTCAAAAACCCAAGAAGCATCGGCGAAGGAAAAAAGAAGCAAACTCCCCACATTTCACGAAATTTCGTAAAAGATTTAGGCCGCGATCAGCGGCCCCATGTTTGTGATTTCAACTACTTGTTACTTTTATTTTTTCTAACTTTCTTGCATTTTCGACGAACAATGAATGGCGGAGAGGGTGAGATTCGAACTCACGAAACACTTTTGGTGTTTACTCGATTTCGAGTCGAGCTCCTTCGGCCACTCGGACACCTCTCCGCATGATCTTAATTTTAAACGCCGTCGCCTTCGGCTGCCTCTTTACGTGTGAACGTGGAAGAAAGCAATTCGCGATTCATGCGAGCAATATTCACCAGCGAAATCCCTTTGGGACAGGCCGCCGAACAGGCTCCGGTGGAGGTGCAGCTGCCGAAGCCTTCCGCATCCATCTGTCCGACCATACGATGCACACGTTCGGCACCTTCCACTTGGCCTTGGGGCAGAAGCGCCAAGTGAGACACTTTGGCCGAGGTGAACAAAGAAGCGCTGGCATTTTTGCAAGAGGCCACACAAGCGCCGCAGCCAATGCAAGTCGCGGCTGAAAACGCTTCGTCTGCGTCGGGTTTTGGAATTGGCAAACAATTGGCATCTTGGGCGTTGCCTGTATCAACAGATATAAATCCGCCGGCTGCGATAATCCGGTCAAAGGCCGAACGATTGACCATCAAGTCCTTCACGATTGGAAAGGCCTTGGCGCGCCAAGGTTCGATCACCAGAGTGTCGCCATCACCGAAGGTTCGCATGTGAAGTTGGCACACAGTTGTGTTGGTCTGCGGTCCGTGAGCATTGCCATTGATCATAAACCCGCAGCTGCCACAAATCCCTTCGCGACAGTCATGGTCAAAGACAACAGGCTCTTGTCCCTCGAGGATAAGTTTTTCATTCAGCTGATCCATCATCTCGAGAAAGGAAGAGTCAGGAGACACTTTTGCCAGACTGTAGTCGACAAATTGTCCCTGAGTGCTGCTTGATTTTTGTCGCCAGACTTTGAGTTTGATCGCAATTGTTTTTTCGCTGTGTGTTTGGTCTGCCATTTTTCCCTCGCTCACTTGTAAGACCGAGTTGCCAGTTTGACGTTGTCGAAAGTCAGCTGCTCTTTGTGGAGGTTTTGTTTTTTACCCGCTCCGGTCCACTCCCAAGCCGCCACATGACAAAAGTTTTCATCGTCACGTTTCGCTTCGTTGTCACCCGTTTGGTACTCTTCACGAAAATGTCCGCCACAGGACTCATTCCGCTCGAGCGCATCTTGGCACATCAGTTCGCCTTGCTCCAAAAAGTCAGCCACCCGGCCGGCTTTTTCAAGCTCGGTGTTCACGCCGGAGGCCTCGCCGGGAATGCGAACGTTTTGCCAGAATTCCTCTCGCAGCTTGGGAATTTTCTGCAGAGCTTCGCGCAGACCTGCCGCACTTCGCGACATTCCACATTTTTCCCACATGATGTGGCCGAGCTCTTTGTGAAACGAATCCACCGTTCGGCCACCTTTGAGTGACATCAGCTTGTCGATTTGCGTTCGAACATTGTTTTCGGCGTCTTGAAACGCCGCATGTGTCGTTCCCACTTTTTCAATCTTTTCGCCGGCCAAATAGGCGCCGAGCGTGTAGGGAATAACGAAATATCCGTCAGCCAAGCCTTGCATCAAAGCCGAAGCTCCAAGTCGGTTCGCGCCATGATCCGAGAAGTTCGCTTCACCCAAAACAAAGAGTCCTGGAATGGTGCCCATCAAATTGTAATCCACCCACAGACCACCCATTGTGTAATGTGGAGCCGGATAGATTCGCATCGGCGACTTGTAAGGATTTTCGCCTGTAATTTTATCATACATTTGGAACAGATTGCCGTAGCGCTCGGCGATTTTGTGCTCGCCCATACGAGAAATCGCATCACGAAAATCCAAATAAACCGCAAGGCCGGTCTGGCCCACTCCGCGGCCCTCATCGACGCGGAATTTGGCTTGGCGTGAAGCCACATCACGAGGCGCGAGATTGCCAAAGCTTGGGTAAACTCGCTCTAAATAGTAGTCGCGCTCAGACTCTGGAATTTGTGCAGGCGGACGCTTGTCACCCGGCGTTTTGGGCACCCAAACTCGTCCATCATTGCGCAAAGATTCTGACATCAGCGTCAGCTTGGACTGCAGTTCGCCATGAACGGGAATGCAGGTGGGATGAATTTGCGTGTAACAGGGATTCGCAAAAAAAGCGCCGCGCTTGTGCGCCTTCCAAGCGGCCGTGACTGCGCAGGCCATCGCATTTGTCGAAAGAAAATAAACATTTGAATAACCACCGGTACAAAGCAGTACTGCATCTGCTTCATAGCTTTCAATCGCTCCGGTCAAAAGGTTGCGAACAACAATTCCTTTCGCCTTCCCGTTGACCAAAACCAAATCCAACATTTCACGACGCGTGTAAAGCTCAACTTGTTTGGCATCCACCTGGCGCATCATCGAAGAGTAGGCACCAAGAAGCAGCTGCTGACCCGTTTGTCCACGAGCATAAAAAGTTCGCGAAACTTGGGCTCCGCCAAACGAACGGTTGGACAGCAGGCCCCCGTACTCGCGAGCAAAAGGCACTCCCTGAGCGACACAGTGATCGATGATCTGCGTAGACACTTCCGCCAGGCGATGAACGTTGGCTTCGCGTGAACGGAAGTCTCCGCCCTTGACGGTGTCATAGAAGAGTCTCTGCACCGAATCGCCGTCGTTTTTATAGTTCTTGGCGGCGTTGATTCCACCTTGGGCGGCAACGGAGTGCGCTCGACGCGGACTTTCATGGACACAAAAGCTTTTCACATTGTAGCCCAGCTCGGCCAGTGATGCCGATGCACTCGCTCCCGCCAAACCTGTCCCGACGACAATGACGGTGTGCTTTCGTTTGTTTGAAGGATTCACGACCTTTTCGTGAAATTTATGGTCGCTCCACTTGGACTCAATGGGCCCACCGGGAATTTTAGCATCAAGTTTACTTGCCATAACTACATCCTATCCTGCGATGAAATAAACATAGAGTGGTTGACTCAAAAAGCCCGCCGCCACCAAAATTGCATAACCCCAGGCGGCTTTTTTAATTGGATTTTCAACATTCACATTGAGCAGTCCGAAGGATTGGAAGATGGACCGCACACCGTGGCTCAGATGAAACGCCAAAAAAATCAAGGCCACCACGTACCAAGCGACATACCCAGGCTGGTGGAAAAGCTCCAAAACCAACCGGTGCAAGTCGCGCATGACAACGCCGTTGACGGTTGTTTCGTAGTAACTTCCGTATTTGAACGCTGCAAGATGCGTAATGATAAACACCAAAAGAACAGTTCCGTGAACCATCATCATCCGCGAAGCGGGCGCAACGGCTTTTGCGCCGCTCGCGGCGACAGCATAGCGACTTCCGCCACTCGACAGGCGATTTTTTCGCGTCAACGTCACTGCGCAAAAAACGTGAGTGATCAGCGCCAAGACCAAAACCGTTTCGGCCACATAAATAATGTTGCCCGAGACAAGCGCATGCCCGTAGCTGTTGTAGGCCGCAGGGCTGACAAAAATCAGGAGATTGCCAGCCATGTGCGCCAACACAAATCCGGCCCAAATCAAACCCGTAAGCCCCATAAGATATTTTTTGCCAATGGTGGTGCCGAAAAAACCCACCTCTGCCTGAGCGGACATGCTGCCTCCTGCGCGCTGACGAATTTCACACACGAAAAGTATCGAGTCTTTTCTTCTAAAACGACAGCGCGACGAAGTCTAGTCTGTGCTCCATGCAACCTGTTGAAAATCATTGCGAAGTGTTAAGTTTTGGCAGATAAACAGCTCACTCAAATGGGGGCCGAACTATGAAGATCTTTGTTTGTCTCAAGCAAGTTCCGGATACGGAAACAAAAATCAAGCTGGCGGGTGATCAAATTGACCTCTCCGGGGTCAAGTGGGTCATGAATCCTTATGACGAGTACGCGGTCGAAGAGGCTCTCAAAATTCGCGAAAAGACTCCTGGAGCGACAGTCCAGGTCATCACTTTGGGCCCCAAGTCTCGGGCGGCGGAAGTTTTGCGAACGGGCCTGGCAATGGGCGCAGACGAAGGGATTTTGATCGATGCGCCGAACCCGACCGAGCCCTTGGTCACCGCAAGCGCACTCGCGCAAGTGATTGCTCAAGAGGGAGGCGCGCAGTTGATTTTGACTGGGCGCTTGGCGATCGATGACAACGCGGCGAGCGTCGGACCGATGCTGGCTGAAAAACTCAAAATTCCCCATGTTTCAGTCGTGGCAAGGTTGTCGGTGGAAGCTGAGCAGCTGGTTGCGGAGCGGGAAATTGAAGGCGGCGCCAAAGAAATCGTACAGTTGCGACTTCCGGCCCTTGTTTCTGCCAACAAAGGTTTGAATATGCCTCGTTATGCAAGTCTTCCGGGAATCATGAAAGCCAAGAAAAAGGTCTTGAAAGAGATTGCCTTGGACTCTTTGACCGGCCTGCCGAGTTCACGAACGCAAATTATCAAAATGGAGTTGCCGCCGGAGAAGCCCGCCGTGCAAATGCTAACCGGTGACGCTCAAAACCAGGCGCAGATGCTCACCAAACTGCTGCGCGATGAAGCGAAGGTGTTGTAATGGAAAAAATTTTAGTTTTTGCGGAAACGCACAACAATGAATTGAAGCGAAGTGCTCAAGAGCTTTTGACTGCGGCGCGGTCGGCGGGTGCACCCTTTGCTGCAGTTGTCTCTGGGACGGGCGCCGCTGGACTTGTCGCGACTTTGGGCAAGTGGGGCGCGGCGGAAGTTCACACGTTGGCTGCAAAAGAATTTGATGCCTACAATTCTGAGCTCTTTGCGGCGGGCCTCGCTGATGTGATTGCCAAATCGGGCGCCACTCTTGTTTTAGGCGCCGCATCAAGCGTGGGGCGAGACCTCTTCCCCCGCGTCGCTGCTCGCTTGAATGCGGGACTGATCAGTGATTGCACGGGTTTGAATTTGGCGGGAGAGGTCACTGCGCGAAAACCACTCTATGCCGGAAAAGCTTTTGCAACGCAGGGCTTTTCTGGGTCGGGCGTCAAAATGATTTTGATGCGACCCAATCAGCTGCCTGTTGGCCAAGCCGATGCAAATGTGACGGCCCAAGCCATTGCGCACTCTGTACCGGCAACAGACTTACGCACGCTGGTCAAAGAAATCGTCAAGGGCACCACAGAGAAGCTCGATTTGACCGAAGCCAATATTATTGTTTCGGGCGGACGAGGCCTGAAAGAGGCCGGAAACTTCAAGCTGCTGGAGCAGCTCGCTGAAGTTCTGGGAGCAACCGTTGGAGCTTCGCGAGCTGTTGTCGATGCTGGTTGGGTGCCGCATGATATGCAAGTGGGACAAACTGGCAAAACGGTGGCGCCAACTCTCTACATTGCTGTCGGTATTTCTGGCGCCATTCAGCACTTGGCAGGAATGTCTGGCAGCAAAGTCATCGTGGCCGTGAACACTGATGCGGCTGCGCCTATTTTCCAAAAGGCCACCTATGGCATCGTTGGCGACTTCGCGACCGTTGTCCCGGCTCTGACTGAAGAGTTTCGCAAGCTTCTCCACTAGTTTTTCCACATTTCTGCGTGCGGCCCAACGGCCGCAAGAAGCTCGGCGCGACCATTTGTCGAAAGGATTCCGTTGTACCGCTATTTTGTCGGACCTCTTGTTTGGCTGATTTTTCGCATGATTGCTCTCACCTGGAGAGTCACTCTGATTGAGCCACCCGAGGTGATGGCCTTGGTGCGTGCTCGCAAGCCAGTGATTTTTGCGCACTGGCACGGCGACGATGTGGTCTTGATCACCCTCCTGCGACGTTACCGAGTCGCGACGATGGTTTCGACCAGCAAAGATGGCGACATGATGAACACAATTATGCGGCTGCAAGGAGCGCTTACGACTCGCGGATCGTCTACGCGCGGGGGCATCAACGCTCTGAAGGGTCTGGTCAAACTGATCAAATCCGGCAGGAGCTGCAGCATGGCGATTGATGCTCCAAAAGGACCTGCCCACAAAGTGAAAGCCGGAGTTTTTGAGATGAGTCGCCTGACTCAAGCGCCAATTTTTGCGGCTGGAGTGAATGCGGACCGCGTTTGGCGTTTTCACAAAGCCTGGGACAAAACTGTTTTTCCAAAACCATTTGCCCGCGTCTACATTGAATGGTCCGGACCGATACCCGCCATCACCAAAGATCAAGATCCCCGCTCCGAAGTTTTGGCTCAGCAGCTCGAGGAAGCGCTGCGGCAGGGGCATTTGAAGGCAAGTAAAGAAATTGCGGGCCTCCCGATCATTGGCTAGCCTTTCATTTGAAACCAAAGGATTGGGTTGTCTTCAACGGATGAGGGAAAAATGAAAAGATTTTCGGCTTTTGTCACACTGGTTGTTCTCACGCTCACGGGCGCTCAAGCCTTTTCAGAAACCGACGCCGATGTCGTCGCCGTGGTGGGAACCAAGCGAATCACCGTCGAAGATTTCAATAAAAAATATGACCAGGTTCGGAGCAAAGCGTTCAATCCTCCGACAAAAGCTCAGTTTTTAGAAGACCTGGTTCGCTACGAAATGGGTCTCCAAGAGGCCGCAAAAAAGCAAATTGAGAAAGATCCTTTGGTTCAAGATCGAATGAAGGAAGAGCTCTACAAGGCTCTGGTTGAAAAGGAGCTTGCTGCGCGAGTTGAAAAAATCGCGATCACCGATAAAGAAATGGAAGCCTACTACAAAAAAAATCCTGAAATTCGGCTGTCCTACATTTTAGTCGAAATGAAACCAGGCTCAACCCCTGAGCAGCATGCTGAAGCCAAAAAGCGCGCCAATGAAATTTACGACGAAGTGAAAAAAAGCAAGCGCCCGTTTGAAGAGCTCGTCAAGCTTTACTCAGATGACGTCCTGACCAAGCAAACCGGCGGTGATGCTGGCTGGCAGGCACGAGTGACGGTCCCGCCTCCTGTTTACGACGCGATCGTCGGTATGAAGGTCGGCGAGATCAAGGGTCTTGTCGAGGTTCCTTATGGTTTCCAAATCATCAAGGTCACAGGCCGTCGCAGCTTCGAAAACGCCAATCGCCGGGCCTTGCGTGCCGCGGTTTTTGATGAAAAGCGCAAAGACATCTTCAATGACTATTTCGAAAAGCTGAAGAAAACATACACGATCAAAACCAATCCCAAGCTGATCGAATAGCTGTTGATCGAGTACTTATGGACTCTGGGCTTGTGAGTGGTATAACAGACCCCGTGAAAACGGGGTTTTTTGTTTATTGCGGACGATGGCTTTTCCTTTTGAGCGGGACGCTTGCCGCTTGCACAGGGCCCTCGCGACTGAGCAGTTCGCCAGTCATTGAGGTCAATCAACACGTCCTCACGGCGCAAGAGCTGGCCGTCCAGCTTGCTCGAAGGCTGAAAAATCTCGATGCCCTCACTGCAAAAGAACCTTTGGCGGTCAATCGGGCCAAAGACAAAATTCTGCGAGATTTCGTCATTCAGTCTGTCCTGACAGACTATGCTCAGTTGAACAACTTGAGCGTAACCGAGGAGCAAGTCGACAAAGAGGTCAACGTTGTCCGCGCCAACTACCCTGACGATCTTTCATTTCGACGGCTGTTGGCACAAGAAGACTTGTCGCTCAGCGAGTGGCGCAACAGTGTCCGCGAGTCCTTGCTGACGTCCGTGGTGTTTAAAAAAATTGGCGAAAAAACCAGCAAACCGGCCGAGTCCGATATTAAAAATTACTTTGAAGACAACAAAGAACGCTACAGACGCAAAGAGCGAATTTTTCTCAGACAAATTGTCTTAGACGATTTGACAAAGGCCCAGGCTGTTCACGCCGAGGCCGCAAAATCGAAAGACTTTTCCACCCTTGCCAAAAAGTACAGTGTGGCCCCCGAGGCCAAAGAGGGCGGACTTGTCGGGTGGGTGGAAAAAGGATCCGTCGATATTTTCGACAAAGCCTTTCAGTTGCCGATTGGTGGCGTCAGTCCCGTCTTGGAGAGCTCTTACGGATTTCACATCTTCAAAGTGGAACGAAAGGCTGCCGCCGGATCGGTCGCTCTTGAAGAGGTTCGACCTGAAATCATGTCCTTGCTGTCGGCGCAAAAAGAACAGGTCGAATTCATCGGTTGGCTCGACAAGCAAATTCGCCAAACTCGGGTGTTGCGGAATACGGCACTGATACAGGCCATTTCGGTTGAAACGAAGGGGAAAAAATGATGCGCTTTTTTAGCTTTTTAGCCGTCGCTACTTTGCTGGGCGGGCTGTCCTTCGCTCCGGCGCGCGCCGAGATCGTCGAGCGTATTGTCGCCACGGTCAACACCGAGGTCATCACGTCTTCGGATGTTCGAACTTTTTCTGGCAAACTAGGTAAATCTAGTTTTGTTGATGATCTTTTGTTGTTTGGAAAAACTCAAGCGGATCTGCAAAAAAGCCCGGCGGACCAATTGGATTACTTGATCAACGAAAAGCTCATGGACTCTGAGATCAAGCGGTTGAATCTTTCAGTGACCATGGAGCGCGTCGATCATGAAATTGGCGAGATCGCCAAGCGCAACAACATGAGCAAGGATCAACTGTTGGTGGCCGTAAAAGGACAGGGCATAACGATTTCCGAGTATCAGTCTTTTATGAAATCAAAGGTCGAGCGCCAGTCTTTGATCGAACAGGAGATCACTTCAAAAATTCGCGTTTCGGACGAAGATATTATGGCCCATTACACACGAGCCCACAGCAAAGGAAGTCAGGGAGTTTTTGAGTACTCCTTGGCGCACATCCAGTTCAACCCCAAAAAAGGTGGGGCTGAGGCTGCGCAAGAGCGGGCCCAGGCGGTTCTTAACAAGCTCCGCAAGGGTGAGTCTTTTGAGGTGCTTGCCGAACAGCACAGTGAAGATCCGAATTTCACGAACGGCGGCGTGTTGGGCTCGTTCAAAGCGGGCGAGTTCGGCAAAGAGATGGAGGCCGCTGTCGCTCACTTGAATCCAGGCGAGGTTTCCGATGTGGTGAAATCTCGTGGCTTCGTGCATATTTTTAAACTGTTGGGCAAAAAAGTGGTCTCCGATCCACAGTTTGAAAAAGAGCGTGATGGCATCCGCAATCAGCTTTTTGAGGCCTCATTTCAGAAACAGTTTCGACTTTGGCTCACTGGAAAACGCGAAGACTCCTTCATCCGCATCAACAAATGAAAACCCGCCTGATTCTGACCTCGGGAGACATTGACGGAATTGGCCTTGAAGTCGCAATCAAGGCCCTGCAACAGTGGCATCGGCCACGATCAACGCAAGTTCTGATTCTCTGCTCTTCTCGAACGCCACTTGCACACTTGCGTTGGGCGGAATCCCAGCTGCAAAAACAGGGTCGCCTCCGCAAAGTGGTGGGCCTGCAGAGCGCTCTTTCAAATTGGCGTGAAGATTTCATTTTGATGTGTGCCGAATCGCCGCCTGCGCTTTGGGTCGAATGGGGCGCGCGGGAGTGTTTGGCCTTGCGGGCACAAGCTTTGGTGACTGGTCCTCTCTCAAAGCCCTCCATTCAGGCCGCTGGATTGAAAGACCTGGGACACACTGACATTTTGCAGAGGCTTTGCCGCACGGGCCCCGTGCATATGGGATTCGTAGGCGAACATTTCGCAGTTGTCCTTGCAACCGGACATCTTCCGTTGAAGTTTGCAGAGGCCGCGCTTACGCCCGCACTGCACTGGCGCGCCATTTTGCATGCGGATTGGCTGCGCCAACAGCTGCCCCGTCGGCGAAGCCAGCGCCCTTTGGGCCTTCTCGGAATGAACCCGCACTGCGGTGATCAAGGGCTTATTGGCAAATTCGATATGCGACGCTTTCCAACGATCTTAACAAAAAGCCAGAAACACCAACTCCACTGTGTGGGCCCCCTGGTGCCAGATGTTGCCTTTCAGGCCGTTCAATGGAAACAGCACAGTGTTTATGTCGCCTGTTACCATGATCAAGGCCTGATCCCCTTTAAGATGGCGCATGGGTTTGATGGAGTTCACTTGACTCTCGGCCTGCCTATTGTACGAACCTCTGTAGATCACGGAACGGCTCAAGATATCTTTGGTCAAAACAAAGCCAATCCGGCTTCGATGCTGGCGGCTTTGCAATGGGGACAAAGATTGACCTCACAAAAGCAGAAAGGACCTGCACATGTTTGATCCTGTTGTTTTTCGCGAATACGACATCCGAGGAGTCTACAATCATCAGTATGACGCTGATTTTGCGTATCTTCTTGGGAAGGGCACTTGTCAGTACTTTTTGAAGCGTCTGAACAAATCAAATCCCACCATCACGATTGGTCATGACGCCAGACAGTCCTGTCCCGAAATTGTCGCGGCACTTTCCCGTGGGCTTCAAGAGTGCGGCGCCAATGTGATCCTGCTTGGCCTGGTGACGTCGCCGATTTCTTACTTTTCAACTTTTGAAATGCCTGGGGTCGATGGTTCTGTCATGGTGACCGGAAGTCACAATCCGCCCGAGTACAATGGCTTCAAGGTGAGCGTCGGTCGCCAAACAATTTTCGGCGACGAAATCCAATTTCTGCGAACTCTGATTGAAAAAGGTGAATTTCCGAAAGGCCAGGGCCGCGAATCTCAATTTGATATTTTTCCCCAGTACCTGGAGCGCTACAAAAAAGAATTTGGACACATCAAACCGATCAAAGTTGTTCTCGACTGCGGCAATGGCGCAGCGGGTGCAATCGTGCGACGGCTGTACAATGCTGTCGGCCTTGATCCCGTAATTCTCTTCGAAGAGCCCGATGGCCGCTTCCCCAACCATCATCCTGATCCGACAGTTGAAAAAAACCTGGTCGCGTTGGCAGCCGCTGTCCGTCAAAACGGGGCTGTTGTCGGAATCGGTTTCGATGGTGACGCCGACCGTATTGGGATCGTCGATCACACTGGCAAAATGGTTTACGGTGATGAACTCATGGTGTTGATCTCGCGGAGTGTTCTTGCAAAAAACAAAGGTGCTAAAATCGTCGGTGATGTGAAGTGCTCGGATCGACTCTACGCTGACGTTGCCGAACATGGTGGCGTGCCCTTGATGTGGAAAACGGGACACTCATTGATTAAAGAGAAAATCAAAATCGAAAAAGCTCCGTTTGGTGGCGAAATGAGCGGGCACATTTTCTTCGCGGACCGCAACTATGGTTACGACGATGCTCCTTACGCGGGCCTGCGTGTCTGCGAGATCTTGGCACAAACCGGAAAGACGATTCCAGAACTGATGGCTGGCTTGCCCACTGCTTTCAACACTCCTGAATTGCGGATTGATACAACCGAAGAAAAAAAGGTCAGCATCGTAGAGGCTCTTAAAAAGGCATTTCCGGCAGGACAAAGTTCATATCAGGTGAATCTATTAGATGGTGTGCGGGTGTCTTTTCCCGATGGCTGGGCTCTTGCACGAGCTTCAAATACTCAACCTGTTTTAGTCTTAAGGTATGAAAGCAACACTCAGGCAGGTTTGGACCGGATACGTTCCCAGTTCGAAAAAATTGTAAATCCACTTCTTGGGTGATCAGCGAAAAATTTCTGGAATTTTTTTCGTATTTGAACGAGGCGCAAGACAGCTGCCGTAGAAAATCTACGGCAGGCCAAAAGCAGCGAAGTTTCGCTGCAAAAACAGATCGGGGCTGGTGTTAAACCAGGCCCTTCAACAAGAATGCAATAACGAATGCAAACAGTACCAAGGACTCAATCAGCGCCAAGCTGATGATCATTGGAATGAAAATTTTGTTTTGTGCAGCTGGATTGCGGGCAATGCCCTCAAGCGCTGCAGACGCGGCTTTGGATTGTCCCAAAGCTCCGCCCAAAACGGCCAAGCCAATTGCGGCACCGGCGCCAAGCGCTACCACACCGTTGGTGTGAACACCGGCTGCGGCGGCAGCTTCTTCAGCCAAGGCGGCTTGTGCAAACAGAGAGGTAGCCAAAACGGCGACGATTTTTTGAGCAGTTTTGTTCATGAATATTTCTCCTTCTTCAGAACGTATTGGTTTTTAAATTTCAATCAGTGATCGTGAGCTGTCGCCAAGGCGATATACACCATTGAAAGCAGCGTGAACACAAAAGCCTGAACAAAACACACAAACAATCCCAAAATATAAAATGGGATTGGCGCAATCAATGGCACGAGGTCCGTGAAAATTCCAACAACGGTATGGTCTCCAGTCATGACGTTCGCCAAACGCAGGCCGAGGCTCACGGGACGAACGAGATGGGAAATAATTTCGATGACCAACATCAACGGCGCAATTGGCAAAAAGGGTCCCAAGAAATGCTTCAAATAGCTCCAGCCGTTTTCTTTGATGCCGAGATAGTTATAGACAAAAAACATAACGGTACCCATCGCAAGGGTCGTGTTGAGCTGCTCGGTTGCTGGCGTCATGCCGGGCACGATTCCCATCAAGTTGTTGAAAAAAATAAAGGTGAAAATGGCTGCAAACATCGGAGTGTATTTGCGACCGTGCTCGCCGATGACCATATCGACAAAGTTGCGAATGAACTCAGTGATCGCCTCAAAAATGCTGCGCAAACTGAATTTTCCATCTGGAAGGACGGCTTGATCACCCTGGGCGGAAAGTTGAGCCTTGGCGACAAAACCCGCCAACAGAACGCCGGTCGAAACAATAGCAAAAGTGGCAATGTGTTCGTTGGCTTCACCAACTCCGGGAATTAAGGATGTTAGGTTCATTCGGACTCACTTCCGTTCTGGATCTGATCAGGTGATTGTCTGCGATTTTGCCACCACGCGAAGAGAAGAACCGTGGGAACAATCGAAGCAAGCCCGCCACAAATCCACGCCGAAGACAGCCGTGAATCTGAAAGCGCCCAATCGATGACAGCTATCAAAAACGCGTACTTTAATACAATGACGACAAGGACCAACGCAATGAGTTTTTTCTGAAGTATTTGAGTCCAACACCAGCCCAGAATCGCGAGATCAAAAAAAACAATCGCACTGCCCACCAAGAAGGAGTTCGCGCCCTGCGTTAGCTGCTGGCTCAGGCACGCCAAATAGACCACGCTGGTCAGGCCAAAGTGGAAACTAAGAAGAGCTGTCATCGGATTTCTCAAAACCGCGGACTAAAACAACAATATGGAGCAACCAGGCTGCCAAGCCCAACGCCACAAGGCCGACCAAAATAAGTCCTCCGGTCTGAAATCGCTCATCAAGCCAGCTGCCCAGCCAAACACACGCGCCAACCAAACCCAAGAGTTCAAATCCGACAGCCAAAAATACAGCATAGCGATTGGGCTTCATTTGCGACGAATTCCGTTGGCACCGGGTTGATTCTTTTGCGCTTCGTTGAGTTTGCGAATTCGCAGATCAATATAGTCAGGGTGAGGATGATAGGGCCGCATTTCTTGTAAAACAGCGACTGCTTTCTTGTAATCTTTCATCTCTTCATAGGCGACCGCCAGGGTCATCGCCACGTTTTCTTTGACCGCTCGTTCTGGAAACTTTTTTAATGTTTCTTGAAAGATTTCAGTAGCATGAGCCATGTCTTTTTTTGCCAAAGCCACGTTGCCCTTGAGCAGGTACATTTCAAAGACACCGGCCGAATCCTTGCTTTCTTGACGGATGAACTGATTGGCTTCGCTTTCGGCTTGTGAAAAGTTGTTTTGAAAAAAATAAGCTTTTGCGAGTCTCATCTGGTAAGCGGCGCGGTCTGCTGGGCTCAAATCCAGGTTCAAAACTTTACTCAGCTCGGCGATCGCTCTGGAATAGTCGGCCAAATGGTCGAAGTAGATCGTTGCCAGCTGTTTTTGTGCGATCATTCTTTCTTCGGCAAGCTGGCTGGCCAAAACGATATGCTGGTTGTACTCAGCTGCTTTCTTGAAATCTTTGAGTTCGTAAAAAGAAACCTTGGCGCCTTCTTTTGCTGCGAGCACGGCCTCGCGGCTGGTTGGATTGCGAAGAATGGCGTGGTCAAAAAGAACCATGGATTCAACAAACTGGCGCTTCTTTTCCAGATCGATTCCCTGCCGCAGGTCTTTGCGCTCGGGAGGACTGCAGCCCCAAAGCAGGTTGCCCATGACAAGCACGGCAACCCACCTCAATGAGTTCGCATCAATGCGTCTCACGATCTGCTCGCAAATCCTCTTCATGACCATCCGAAGTCACGGCCAGACCTGTCACAAGCTCCGATTTGCCTTCTAAATTGATCAGACGAACACCTTGGGTGTTACGGCCAATAATCGAAATGTCATCCATTTTCATACGAATCACTTGGCCGTTGTCCGTTGTGAGTATCACATCCTGAGCCGCATTCACCTTGCGAGCCCCGACAACCTTGCCAACCTTGTCAGTTGTCTTTTGCGTGATAATGCCGACGCCTCCACGACCCTGGACGCGGTATTCTGCAACATCCGAGCGTTTGCCGTAGCCGCCTTCGGTGACGATCAAAATCGTATCCGTGCAGTTGCGCTGGATAATTTCCATACCAATCACGACGTCATCTTTGGCCAGAGTGATGCCTTTCACTCCACGCGCCGTGCGTCCCATGGCTCGCACGTCTTCTTCTGAAAATCGAATCGACATGCCTTCGCGAGTCGCAATGAAAATGTCACTTTTGCCGTCGCTGATTTGAGCATCAATGACATTGTCTTCCAGATCGGTGGTCAACGCGATGATTCCTGCCGAGCGCTGGTTGGCAAAAGAATCCAGTGCCGTTTTTTTGATGATTCCATTCTTGGTGAGCATCACAACAAAACGATCTGCGCTAAATTCATCCACCGACAAGATGGCCATCGCTTTTTCATTTGGAGACAGGTTGAGAACATTGGCCAAGGCCTTACCCTTTGAAGTTCGATTTCCCTGTGGCAACCGGTGAACTTTTGTCCAGTACGCCTTGCCCTTGTCCGTAAAGACCAAAAGTGTTGTTTTGGTACTTGCTGAAAAAATATCGGTGACGTAGTCCTCGTCCCGAGTTTCCATACCCTTCAGGCCCTTGCCGCCACGCTTCTGCAAGCGATACTCATCAATCGGGATTCGTTTGATATAGCCGGTGTTGGTCACAGTCACGACCATCATTTCATCGGCGATCAGATCTTCGTCCTCGATTTCGTCTGAGCTGCCAATAATTTGGGTTCGCCGCTTATCCGCATACTTTTCCCGAATTTCCCGCAACTCCGCAATTATGATTTTATAAACTTCCTTCACATCACCCAGGACAAATTTCAGCCAATCGATTGTTTTGGTCAGTTCACCCAACTCAAGCTCAATTTTGTCGCGTTCAAGGCCGGTCAAGCGCTGCAATCGCATTTCCAAAATCGCAGTGGCCTGGAGTTCTGAAAAACCAAAGCTGCTCATCAGAGCAACTTGCGCAGCCTTTGCTTCTTTGGAAGCTCGGATGGTTTTGATAACGGCATCAATTTGGTCGAGGGCCTTTTTCAGACCCTCTAAAATGTGCGCTCGCGCCAAGGCTTTCTTCAGTTCAAAAATACACCGCTTTGTCACCACGTCACGTCGATGCGCCACGAAAGCCTTCAGCATTCCGTGGAGATCAAAGGTGATCGGCTGATTTTTCGCATCGAGCGCCAACATGATAATGCCGAAGCTGACCTGCATTTGCGTGTACTTGTAGAGCCGATTTAGAATGACGCTGGCGTTTTCGCCCTTCTTCACCTGAATCATGATTCGCATGCCTTCACGCGAAGACTCATCACGAATATCAGTGACGCCCTCGATCTGTTTGTCGCGGACGAGGTCGGCCATGCTTTCGATCAAGCGCGCTTTGTTCACCTGATAAGGAATCTCTGTTACGATGATTTCCTCGCGACCATCCTTGCGGGTTTCGATCTCCGCAACAGCCTTCAGGGTGATGATTCCTTTGCCTTTTTTATAGGCCTGGTGAATGCCCTGTGTTCCTGCAATCACGCCATAAGAGGGAAAGTCCGGACCGGGAATAAATTTAATCAAATCATCGATCGTGCAATTTGGATTTTCGATCAAATGGATACATCCATCGATCACTTCGGCCAAATTGTGCGGTGGAATATTTGTGGCCATGCCCACGGCAATTCCCGAGCTTCCATTGACTAAAAGATTTGGAAACTTAGCCGGCAAAACAAGAGGAATTTGCAGAGAATCGTCGTAATTCGGGCCAAATGGAACGGTTTCTTTTTCGATATCGGTCAGAATCTCTTCTGCCAATTTGGTCATTCGAACTTCTGTGTAACGCATGGCTGCCGGCGAATCACCGTCGATCGAGCCAAAGTTCCCTTGGCCATCTTCGAGCACATAACGCATGGAAAAATCCTGCGCCATCCGAACCATCGTGTCGTACACGGCACTGTCGCCATGTGGATGGTATTTACCGATCACATCACCGACCACGCGTGCAGACTTCAGGTAGGGACGGGTGGAGATGTTATTCATCTCGTTTTGCGCAAACAGAATGCGGCGGTGCACAGGCTTCAGGCCATCGCGAACATCGGGCAAAGCACGCCCAACAATGACGCTCATTGAGTACTGCAAATAGGCGTCGCGCATTTCTTTATTAATGTCGACAACCGTCACGCCGCGAACCGCGTTTGGATTTTGATTTGAATCCATAATTCCTACTCCTTAGACGTCCAGCTCTCGTGCCATCAATGCATTGTCTTGAATAAATTTCCGCCTGGGCTCGACCAACTCACCCATCAAAAGCGAAAAGGTTTCGTCAGCCGCCAACGCATCATCAATATTCACTTTCAAAAGAGTTCGAACTTCGGGATTGAGGGTGGTTTCCCAAAGTTGCTCGGGATTCATCTCGCCCAAACCCTTGTAGCGTTGGATGTAGTAACCCTTCTTGCTGCCCTCCATGACTCGATCATGGAATTCGCGATAGCTTTCAAAACTTTCAACTTGGCCATCGATTCGCGCCTGCACGGGTAACATGGATGTGGCCTGAATTTGCTGCCAAATTGAATTGAGCTCCAACCATTCGGGAGCCAACAAAAGGGCTTTTCCCACCTTGGTCACCGATTGATCCGCATATCTGTTCGTGGTCACAACAAGCTGTGATCCTTCGCCCTCGGGCTGGATTTGCGAAGCAATTTCGGTCACCCCAAGTGCGGGGTTGGCTTTGATCCAATCTGCAATTTCGTTACTCAGCTCGGTCAGATCTTTTGAGTTTTGGATTTTCTGCTCCAGGCCCGAAATCTTTGAAATCAGAAAGTACAAGACCTGTGGATCATGCTTAGCACTGGCGGCATTGAGCAGCTGAGTAAAGCGTTGAATGTTAATAATGAATTTACGCAAAACCATCTGCTCAAGCTTTTCTTTACCGCTGGTGACTTCAATTTCTTTCAGTCCGGAGCTCAAAAGAAACTCTGTCAGCGCGGCATCGTCTTTCAGATAAGTTTCACTGTTGCCCTTTTTGGCGCGGTAAAGTGGCGGTTGTGCAATGTAAACATAGCCGTGCTCAATGACGGTAGGCATTTGTCGATAAAAGAAGGTCAGCAGAAGAGTCCGGATGTGGGATCCGTCAACATCCGCATCGGTCATGATAATAATTTTGTGGTAGCGAATCTTCGCTGCGTCCACATTGTCTTTCCCGATTCCTGTTCCCAGTGCAGAGATCATCATTTTGATCTCCTCGTTGGACAACATTTTGTCGAAACGCGCTTTTTCGACATTTAGAATTTTACCCTTGAGAGGCAAAACCGCTTGCGTGCGGCGATCACGCGCCTGCTTTGCGGATCCGCCTGCAGAATCACCCTCGACGAGATACAGTTCACAAATTGCGGGATCTCGCTCTTGGCAGTCGGCCATTTTGCCAGGTAGAGCTCCACCATCAAGGGCTGTTTTTCGACGAGTCAGCTCGCGCGCTTTCCGGGCGGCTTCACGTGCTCGGGCTGCATCCACACATTTTCCAACTATCACCTTTGCAGACGACGGATTGCGATCAAGCCAATCGCTCAACTTGTCGTTAACAAGCGATTCGACGATTCCTTTGACTTCGGTGTTTCCCAATTTGGTTTTTGTTTGCCCTTCAAATTGCGGCTCGCGAACTTTCACCGAAACAACAGCTGCCAGCCCTTCACGAATATCTTCCCCTTCAAGACTGACATCTTTATCTTTGAGAAGATTTTTCTGCTGAGCATACGTATTCATCGAACGGGTCAGCGCACCCCTGAGACCCACGAGATGCGTCCCGCCTTCGATCGTATTGATGTTGTTACAATATGAAAAAATAGATTCCGCATAGGAGTCATTCCACTGCATCGCAACTTCAACTTCAACTGTGTCGCGCTCGCCTTTAAAGTAAACTACATCATTGTGCAGAGGCTTCTTCGCTTGATTCATGTAAGCAATAAATTCGGCAATACCGTTGGCAAACTGAAACTCAGTTTTCTTGCCATTTCGCTCGTCCACAAGGCTGATGTACAGGCCCGCATTCAAAAAGGCGAGCTCACGCAAACGAGTGCTGAGATAGTTGAAATCAAAAACGATACTTTCATCTTTGAAAATATCGCGATCAGGTTTGAATGTTGTTTTTGTTCCCGTGCGAGATGATTCACCAGTCTTCACAATTTCACCTTGGGGAACGCCGCGATGAAAGAGCTGAGTCCATTGAAAACCTTCACGATGCACTTCAACCAAGCATCGTGTGGAGAGCGCATTGACAACCGAGGCGCCAACGCCATGAAGGCCGCCAGACACTTTGTAACCCGAGCCATCAAATTTTCCGCCGGCGTGCAAAACAGTCATGACGACTTCAAGCGCCGATTTTCCATTCTTATGCTTGCCCACTGGAATTCCGCGGCCGTCGTCTTCGACTGAGATTGAGCCATCCACGTGAATTTCGATTGTGATCCGCTTGCAATAGCCAGCCAATGCTTCATCAACTGAATTGTCGACTATCTCGTAAACCAGGTGGTGAAAGCCGCGAAAACCTGTGTCTCCGATGTACATACCGGGACGCTTTCGAACGGCCTCCAGGCCTTCTAAGACTTGAATGGAATCCGCCCCATACGTACGGGGAGCCTCAGCATTTTCGTTTTGACTCATGACACAGTCCTCTTCGCTAGAACAGACATCTTACTTTCGTAAGAGAATCTGCGGTTGCATTCGAACGCAGTTCAAACTTCCTGTTTTTGCAAATGCCCGTTTTCGATTTCGAAAACTCGAACATCTGCTTGTGACAGAGCCTGAGGCAAACTCACATCAGTCGTGGTGATGAAGACCTGACTCGGAATCGCTTGCAGAAAGGCAATCAATGCTGCCCGTTTTGCAAAATCAAGCTCCGAAAGGACATCGTCCAACAACAAGACCGGCTCCGTTTGGCGAACCGATCTATGATACACGATCTGAGCAATTTTAAAAGCTAATATCAGCGTTCTTTGCTGTCCTTGCGAACAAAAGATTCTTGAATCCTTTTGATCATATAGGAACGTCACGTCATGCTTTTGCGGACCTACTAAACTGCTTCCCGTCGCAAGCTCTGCTGCCGCCAATTCTGCAGCTCGGTGTTGCAAAATGTCATGGATTTCTGCCTTTGTAAATTCATTGCATCTCTGTCCTGAAATCACATAATCCACTGAGATTTCCACATTGGCGCCGGGAGTCAATTCATTCACGATTCTGCCAAGGTGATCTTCGAGCCCGCGCAAAACAATCAATCTGGCCCAGGTCAACTCAACGGCGTTTTTGAGAAAGAGCTCAGTCAGACTCGAAAACTCAACAGCAATTTGAGGCAGTGCTTTTTGGGCTTCTTTTGCATCGCGCAAGAAACGGTTTCTCGCACGCAGAACCCGACGAAAATCTTGCAACAGACGACCGCCATTGGCCATGGATGACAAAATCACCTCGTCAAGAAGGTGTCGGCGACTTTCAGCCCCTTCTTTGATCGCACGAAGGCTTTCAGGACTAAAAAGAATCACGGATGTGCAGTTGAGAAGGGCCGCGGTTGAGACTCGTTTTTGGTTGAGGTAAAGAGTTTGCTTCACCGGTAAAATTTGGATTGCGATATCATCGACAATGTTCGAACGCTCAGACCGCGTTCGAATGATGGCTTGATTTTGGCCATAGCGAATCAAATCTTTTTGCTCGCCAAAGCGAAAAGTCTGTCCCGTCGCACAGATGTAGAGTGCCTCTAGGAGATTTGTTTTCCCTTGGCCGTTCTCACCCAGAAAAATATTAACCCTGGGCGCAAATTGAATCGTGCATGTTGGCCAATTGCGAAACTGCGTCAGTTGAAGACCGCGGAATGCCAAGTCGCTCAGATCCGCATCGGCATCACGACACAGGTGTAACGAGAATCATTGTGAGGTCTCATCAAGCCCGGACTTGTTTGATCATTGAGCTCGATGTCGATGGTTTCATCCGCGATGACTTGTAAGACATCCTGAATATATTTGGCATTGAAACCAATTTTGAACTCACGGCCCTTGTATTCGATTTCGATTTCTTCCTTCGCATCGCCGAGCTCAGGATTGTTGGAAGTGATTTCCATTTTTCCGGCAACAATCGAAAGTGTCACGGCTTTCGACTTGTGGTTTGCGAGAAGTGAAACGCGCTTGAGGCTTTGCAGAAAAGCCTCTCTGTTGATTGAAATTTTTTCGGCCAGCTTTTGTGGAATAAACTGTGAATAATTTGGATATTTACCTTCGATCAAACGAATCATTAGCGTCGTGGATCCGTGACGAACGATAAGTTGCGCTCCTTCGATCGCCAACTGCAAACTGTCATTCAAACCTTCAATCAATTTTTTAATTTCATGAAGTCCTTTGCGAGGGATAATGACTCCCTGTTGTCCCAACGCAGTCGCAGCAGGAATTTTTTTGGAGATGAGGCTCAATCGATGGCCATCAGTAGCCACCATCACATAGCCACCATCTTTGGGCTCAAAATAAACGCCGTTGAGGTGATACCGACTTTCGTCTGTGGACACGGAATAAATTGTTTTGTCGATCATATCTTTCAGAACGACAGCTTCAAGTGATACAAAATCGTTTCGAGCTGGAGTCGGAAAAATTGGATATTCTTCAGCACTAATACCAACAATTTTTGAGGTGTATTTCCCCTGCTTGATTTCAAGCCAGTTGTTGTCTCGACGAATGAGTTGGATGGGACCCTCTGACAACTCTTTGGTGATTTCAAAAAGACTTTTCGCACTGACACCCACTTTTCCAGGTGTTTGAACTTGTGCAGTCACCGAATCAGTCAGACTGACCTCAAGGTCAGTTGCAAATACAGTGAGTTGTTGATCAAGTGCTTCCAGGAGAACATTCACAAGCACTGGCATTGTGTTGCGCTTCTCAACAATATTTTGAGTTTTTCCAATCAGATTGATGAGGTCTTTTTTCTCGATTTGGATCTTCATTCAAATCCCCCTCTTTTAAACTCTCTATTCCTAGACTTTTATATATATAAAGAAGAGTCGTAGTAGTAGCAGCGTGGAAAAGCAATAAAAGTAGTTAAATAAACGAAATGACAATAGTAATTCAGTGGATTGAACCGGGGTCAAATTGCTCCCAATGCGGTTTGAAATCGGGACAAACTCAATTCACAAAGTTGTCCCAGGGGTTTTCCACGGACTTGTTCGTCATCCACATTCACACCCCTGTAATATTGTGGATTCTGGTGGTTAACTCTTCGATATTGTTACGAAGATCAGCGTCATGCTGTTGGAGATAATCAATCCGCTCAAGCGCATTCATGACGGTTGTGTGATCTTTGCCGCCAAAACTTCGGCCAATTTCGACCAAACTTCGATCAAGGTGTTTTTTGATGAGGTACATCGCGATTTGGCGTGGCACAACAATAGGCTTTGCTCGGGTGGTCGCCTTGAGGTCTGCAACTCGGACTTTAAAATGATCTGCCACCAATTTTTGGATATCCTCCAGCGAAATGGTCGTCTGAGTCTCATGATGAGCGAGTACTCGTTTGGCCAATTGGATATCTATCTGAATCCCTTGCAGCTCTGAAAACATTTTGATTTTCTTGAGGTTTCCTTCAATTTCACGAATTGAACGCTTGGATATCCGCGCAATGTAGTTGATCACCTCTTCATTGAGCCCAACACCAAATCGTTCTGCTTTGTAGCGCAGAATAGCCACTCGAGTTTCGAGGTCCGGCATTGAAATGTCGGCAATAAGGCCCCACTCCAACCGAGAACGGTTGCGATCTTCAAGGTTGAGGATGTCTTTTGGCATCCGATCGGATGCCAAAACAACCTGACGCTTTCGGTCAAGGAACGTATTGATGACATGAAAGAACTCATCTTGGGTGGCTTGCCCGCGGCCAATCATTTGTACGTCATCAACCAGGAGGACGTCGGCGCCATCGCGAAACTTGGTGCGAAATTTTTCAGTTTCATCACGTCGCAGAGCCGAAAGAAAGTCGTTCAAAAATCGCTCCGCGCTAATATACTGAATCCGCAAATGCGGGAGATTGCTGCGAATGCTATTTCCAACGGCGTGCAACAAGTGGGTTTTCCCCATACCAACAGGCCCACAAATAAAGAGTGGGTTGTAGCCCTCTGTACCTGGATGTCGAGCAACATTGTAAGATGCTGCGTGGGCAAATTCGGTGTTTCGACCCACAACAAAGGTGTGAAAAGTGTACTCAGGATTGAGAGAATCGCTTCGGACTGCATCGTGGCGAGGTGGGGGTGGCGTCAGTGGCAGAGGCTCGGCAATTGGGTTCTCTTGCAGGGCCATTTGATTGCCATCGCTGCCCGGGGGTCTGCGAATGGCGATATCAACTGCGAATGGAGCGCTGTAAATCTCCGAAATTTCACTGAAAATTTTATCAAGAAGGTTTTCACAAACAAAGTATTTGGAAAGATCGTTAGGGACGCCTAACAACAGGCGGGCACCTTGCTGAGTTTGGGACACCTCAACAAATGACACAGGGTCGAGCCACGTTTCGAGGGACTTATTTTCACTGTTTCGTGATTTTATTCGATCTTTGATGGTTTTCCAGAGATCTTCATTGAGTTCCATACAAATCACCCCTCGCCGGGCTTGTTACATGGGTCAGGCGTCTGTTTCAACAGTTGACCCCAATGCTGCGATGTGCTTTATTCCCGCCTTCGAATTGGGATTTAGAGAAATCGCTGCAGTTTCGTACTGTCCCGACCGAAGTGAATCGCCAGCCATTTTAGCCACGCCTCATAAATGAGGCACTGGGAAAAGGAGTTGGTGATAAACAAGTGGTTTGTGCTGCAGCTTAATTTGGACTGGCCCGGACCGGGCTGTGAGGAGAGTTCGTCATGAAAAGAACCTATCAACCACGCAACAAGCGTCGAAAAAGCACCCATGGATTTCGTGCACGCATGAAAACCAAAGATGGTCGCGAAGTTCTCAATCGCCGTCGCGCTAAGCGCCGCAAGCGTTTGACGGTTAATGTTGGCGGAAAATAAGACTCGAAACCAAGTTCTAAGGCGCCAAAGTGAGTTCCTGAGCCTGAAAGAAAAAGGCTATCGCTATCAACCAACAGGCTGGCTTCTGGTCAATTATCAGAAAACTCAGCAATCGGAGTTGCGACTTGGAATGAGCCTCAGTCGACAAGTTGGTATCGCCGTTGTTCGCAATCGATTGCGAAGATGGGTGAGAGAGTACTTTCGATTGCTGCGAAGCGAACTCAAAATGGTGCCGAACATCAGTTGGGATATTCATGTCATTTTCAAACCCAAAGCAGGTGATTTCTACCGGCAGCTTGAGCGCCGGGAGCTTGTCGCGGCCCTTGATGCCTTTTGTCGGCGCATCGGGCTTGTTGGCGCGCCTTCTGATTAGCTTTTACCAGTCGTTTTTATCAGCTTTTTTTGGTGGCGCCTGTCGCTTTGAACCTTCCTGTTCCGAATATGCATCTCAGGCCTTTTTAAAACATCCACCCCTCAAGGCATTGCGAATGAGCCTCGCGCGAATTGTCCGGTGTCGACCGGGTGGTTCTTATGGCTTTGATCCCGTGCCAGAATGTGAGTGTCAAAATGGACGATAAAGAAAAAAACTTTTTGGATCCGCGCACACTGTTAGCCGTTGGCCTAGTGGCTGTGGTTTGGTTTGGCTGGCAATCTTATCTGAGCAAAAAATATCCAGATCTTGGAAAAACTCCGGCGCCAGTTGTGGCATCGGGCGAAGCAGCGGCCGCCGGCGCCCTGAAGCCAGCGACTGCAGAGCCGAATTTAGGAGCGGCCACCATAGCGGCGAAAGCCGTGGTGCCTGAAACTCATTTTGCAGTCGATTCTGCAGAGGCCGGCTTTCAGTTGTCCAGTCAAGGCATGGCGATTCAAGCTCTGCAGCTGAAGAAATTCACTCATCGAGATCAAAAGCCTATTCAGTTTGCACCTGAGTCCAAAAGCGGCCTTTTTGAAGTCGGTGTTCTGGGCCAGTCCGCGCCACTGGTTTTTCAGATCGAGAAAAAAACTGAAACTGAATTTGTTGGCCACGCGCAAGTTGGAGCCACTCTGCTTGAGCAAAAGATCACCTATGATCCAAAAAATTACGCTTTCAATCATGAGATCGCGTTGGATCACGTTGATCCCAGTTTTCCAGGTTTGACAGTCAGGGTTCCCGAGACGCGCCAGGTGACCAAAAGCTCGGGCTTCATGATGGGGAGCTACGAACATCAGGAGTTCTATGTCAATCACGCCGGTGACAAGTCTGAGCGACTGAATTTGACAAAAGATAAGGTTGATCAAAACTTTGCGGACGTCAGTATCGCCTCGGTGGGTTCGCAATATTTTGCGACGGCAGTGTTGGACAAATCTGAAGTTGTCCCCTCTGTTCAGCTGCAATCTGATCCAGGAACCGCTGATCTGAGCATGCTGTTGCAGTACAAGCTCGCAAATTCGCGCAGCCAGGTTCACTTGCATTTTAAAACCTTCGCGGGCCCTAAGGCTCATGATGTGTTGCTTCAGGTTGATCCTGAGCTGCCAGCAATTTTGGATTTTGGATATTTCAGCGCGATTGGAAAGGTGCTCCTGACCGTTTTGAAATCATTCAATGGTTTTTTTGGCAATTGGGGCGTTTCGATCATCTTTCTCACTTTGGTTGTTCGCTTGCTCGTTTTGCCGGTCAATATCGCCAGCTACAAATCGATGAAGCGAATGCAGAAGATTCAGCCGATGATGCAGTCGTTGCGTGAACGCCACAAAGAAGATCCCGCGACGCTTCAGCGCGAGACGATGGCTCTGATGAAAAGAGAGAAGGTCAATCCAGTTGGCGGCTGTTTGCCAATGCTTCTGCAAATGCCAATTTTCTTTGCTCTTTTTTCGGTTCTTGGACACAGCATCGAGCTTTATCAAGCGCCATTCTTTGGTTGGATATCCGATTTGAGCCTCAAGGACCCGTTTTTCATTTTGCCTGCTCTGGTCGGCATCATATTTTTTATCCAACAGAAGATCACTCCCACGACAATGGATCCTGCACAGGCCAAAGTGATGCAGTTTATGCCATTGCTGTTCAGTTTTATGATGATTGGCTTGCCGAGTGGCTTGAACCTTTACACTTTTGTCAGCACGCTTTTTGGAGTCGCTCAGCAGCGCTTTTTCATGCGAGACCGACACGCCGCAGGCGTTGTCAGTATCGCGAAAACTTAAACACACTTCAACAGGAGGAATTATGGCAGGTTTTTTGAGCAAAATTTTCGGAGGCAAGAAAAAGGCGACCGGCGGCGGTATCGAGGACGTGGTTTGCGAAACACTTGACGGTCTGATTGAACGTGGTGGCTTTGAGCTCACCTATGATTGCAAAATTGAGACTGAAGCTTCGGGTGAGTCTCATTTGCAAATTGATATTACCGGTGCGGATGAAGATTTGATGAAAGAGCGCGAGGGTCAACTCATCGACGCTTTTCAATTGTTTCTTCAGCGAGCTATTCAACATCGATTTGCTGAAGACAAAACTAAAATTTCGATTGATTGCGGTGGCTATCGTGAGGAGTCAAATCAGGCTCTCATCGAGCTTGCTGACAAACTCAAAGGGCAAGCGCTTGAAAAAGGCAAATCCGTTTATTTCCGGGCCCTACCTCCGAAAGATCGGAAAGTTATTCACCAGTACCTCGCAGGAGATGACCGAGTCAAAAGCCGTTCGATTGGTGAGGGACTGTATAAGAAGATCAAGATTTATCCATCCAAGGGTGGACAGCAGGCTGATGCTGCAGACGATTCTGCACAGCACTCTGATTAGGTCTTCAGATGGCGCCTGAAACGGATACGATCTGTGCAGTCGCCACGCCACCCGGTGCGGGGGGCATTTCAGTCATCCGTGTTTCAGGACCGGCGGCCTTTGCTGCCGTCGGCAAGTTGGTTCCTTTTCTCACACAACCGATTGTTTCACATCGAGCCGTGTTCGGACGCCTTCGGACTTCGGCGGGGGAAGAGATCGACGAGGTTGTGGTTTTGCCTTTCGTTTCGCCGCGCTCGTTTACGACCGAAGATGTTGTTGAGATCTCGTGTCACGGAAGCCCGGCCATCTGTCAGTGGATTTTACAGGAGCTTGTGGCTCTTGGCTGTCGCATAGCAAACAAAGGTGAGTTTACTCTTCGAGCGTTTTTAAATGGTCGTCTTGATCTTGTTCAGGCTGAGGCGGTTTTGTCGCTCATAGAAAGTGAAAGCAAGGCCTCTGCGCGTCAGGCTTTGGCGCACCTGACCGGACAACTGTCTCGG
>Ga0209067_10000395_pt1 | contig 28495 bp, 22 predicted proteins | sample ColStrG_CSR_2013_FD_187199 | JGI IMG/M metagenome (GOLD analysis project Ga0209067, IMG submission 187199) | Freshwater sediment microbial communities in response to fracking from Pennsylvania, USA - Cold Stream Run_MetaG_CSR_2013 (SPAdes)... | ecosystem: Environmental > Aquatic > Freshwater >... | reverse complement strand
CCGGGACCCGCTTTAGTGTCCGAGACTTCGAACGACCACTCCGGCGGCGCCGCTGCGCGAAACGCTCTGACGTTGCGGAAGTAACTCGTGCATGGATGTTGGCAATGAGCACAATGGCGATGGAAAAGACAGGAGGACCCGAGCAACTGCTGCACCGGCTGGATGACCTCGAGCGGCGCGTGTTACGCCTTGAGCAACTGGAGGACTTTCAGACCGGCAAATCGGCAGAGCAAACTCCCATCCAGATCTATGAAGAGTTGACGGTCTCGAGTCTCTGGGTGAGCAGGACAGCCGACGCGGCGGAGTCCGAGCCCGTGCACGCTGTGGCTTCGGCAACCGGATTCGGGTCAGCCGGCGTCCAAAGTGTGGTCAGCAATGTGGCGAAAGCCGTTCTCGGACTGGCGGGGGCTTATCTGCTGCGCGCGGGAGCCGAGTTCGGATGGCTGCCGCATTCCGTCGGCATCCTCACGGGTTTCGCTTATGCTCTCGCGTGGATCATCGCTGCGGGAAAGACCACGAACCGCGGGCAGGCGCCTTCCACGATCTACGCACTTGCGTCCTCGATTATCTTCCTCGGTCTGGTTTGGGAGAACGCGGTGCGCTCAGCGCTACTGCCGTCGCCAATAGCGGCGCTTCTGTTGGTCGCGTACCTGAGTACCGGACAACTCGTGGCATGGGCTGCCCGCCGTCGTGAAATCGCGGCCGTAACGCTCGCCTCGACCGTAGCGCTCTCGCTGGGCCTATTGGTCGCTACTCATAACCTGGCGCCTTTCAACATCAGCTTGCTCTGTGCCGCCGCAGCATCCGAGTTCGCGGCATGCCGTGGAAGATGGTTGGGGCAGCGCTGGGTGCCGGCATTAGGTGCCGATTTGGCCATTCTCGTTACGATCTGGATATTCAACCAGTCGCCCACTCTGCCCGAGGGTTACGCAGCGTTCAGCCAATCAAGTGTTGTGGCAATTCAGTTGACTCTCGTGCTCGTGTACCTGGCGAGCATGGCATTTCGCACGCTTGCCGCCCGGACCGTCGTCGCTGCCTTCGAGATCGGACAGAACCTTGTTGCGATCGGTCTCTTCATTCTGGGCGAGGTTGTCATGGCGCCCGCGAGCAGGCATCGCCTCCTGGCCGGCTTCGTTTGCTTCATTATCGCGAAGGGTAGTTACACAGCCTCGATTATGCTGGCTCGCAAGCAGGCAGAACGAAACTCGTTTGCTTACGGGGTTTTCGGTCTGGCGTTGCAGATCAGTGCGATCCTCATCGTGGTTCCTGCACATGCGCGAGTGTTTGCGTGGTGTGTGCTTGGTGTGGGTGCGGCCTGGTTGGGCAATCGCGAGCGCCAGATGGGCTTGCAGTTACAAGCGCCCGTCTATGTTTTCTTAGCGGCGTTGACCTCCGGTCTGCTCCAGGCATCTAGCCAATCCATTTCCAGCCTGATCGTGCCACGCACCGATCATCTGGCCGGCATTCTCGTCACCACGGCTGCCGCGGCACTCGTATCCACATTGGTGGATTCAGGCCACGCCGGCAAGACGCGTATTCCCCCGCTGATCAGTGCGGCACTGCTTGCATGGAGCGCGCTGGGCCTGGGTGCAATCACCATCAAAGCAGTTTTCGGTGCTCCGTCATTCGCGACCAATTTGCGGACCGGCCTGATCTGCCTCGCTGCGATTGGATCCGCTGTGTGGGGAATGCTGAGCGTCTCACGCGCAACTCGACCGGAGTGGATCTGGCTTTCGTACCCCTTGATGCTGTTCGGAGCCTGGCGAATCATCGTGGAAGATCTGCCGGGTGGGAGCCCCGGCGTGACAGCCCTCTCATTGCTGTTTTACGGTGGGACATTGTTGCTGGTGACGCGCATCTTGCGGTCACGGCATCCAACCTAAGGTTTCCTCGCAAGCTTGCGCTGGGCTGCAGTCGGTCCCGCGCGACCGGGGGGCCCGTCCTGACCTCCGCAGGCGGGCCCTCCCTGGACACGCCCCCTGGTCGTGCGAACTGCAACACAGTAGCGCTACCAGGGCGCCAAAGGAAGCCAGATACACGCCAGTCAACGCTCGACGTGTGTCTGAGCGGTTCGGAAGACAGTCGGATCGTTGAAGTCGAAAGGAACCACAGATCATGAATCGCCTTGTTATACAAGTTTTCGTGCCGGCATCTCTGTTGCTTGCAGCCGTCGCATGTTCCCGTCTGGAAGCCGCTACACTCACGGCTGACTCCTCGCGCGGCGCCCGCCTCCTGGAGACGCTCTCCTGCCTCCAATGCCACAGGATCAACGGACAGGGCGGAACGGGTGCCTCCGATCTCGGGTGGAGGATTGGTCGGAACTTCACGCCCGCGACCGTCGCGGCGACGATGTGGAACCATGCGCCCGCAATGTGGACGGCAATGCGAGAGCGAAGCATCGTTCGACCGGATCTGGACGATCAGGCGGCTGCCGATCTGTTCGCCTATTTCTACTCCGTTCGATTCTTCGAGAAGCCTGGCGATGCGGGCCGCGGCAAGGCCGCCTTCGAGTCGAAAGGATGTTTTAGCTGCCACGGCAGCCTGCACTCGAAACTACCAGCGGCCAAGCCAGTCGCTCAATGGGAGTCGATTTCCGACCCTGTTGGGCTTGCCAGTGCGATGTGGAATCACAGCGCTGCCATGGCAGGAGACTTCGCCGAGCGTAGGCTCAAATGGCCTCAGCTAACCTCCCAGGACTTGACGGACCTGGTTATCTACCTACAAGGCAAGTCTCAGGCTCGGGGTGTTTCGGAGCAAATCGAGATCACCTCGGGCGGTGAGGGCGAGTCACTCTTCCGTTCCAAGGGCTGTGAGGGTTGCCACACGGGCAGATTGGCCCTCACGGAGCGCCTTAAGGGCAAGACGTTGACTGACATCGCAGCAGCGATGTGGAACCATCAGCCACGAATGGCAGCGGCGGCTCCTCAATTGACGGCTGCGGAAATGCGTGAGATCGCGAGTTATATATGGGCCACCGGCTTCTTCGAAGATTCAGGCGACGTTGCCGTGGGCCGGCGTGTTTTTGCGGCCAAGCATTGTGGTGCCTGCCACAATGACGCTTCGAATGTCGCTCCGAAGCTCTCTGGGAAGGCCTTCAGCGGGATCACTATGGTGTCCGCGCTGTGGCATTGCGGTCCGCAAATGTTGGAGCAGACCAAGGCGAAGGGCATTGCGTGGCCTCGGTTCGATGGGGCGCAAATGTCCGATCTGATTGCGTTTCTTAACTCGGATAGGTAGTGAAAGAACAAAAATGCGTAAGAAAGTCTTTAGTTTGGCGGGGCTCGGAATTGTCGGTGTGCTGGCTCTTAGCTCCCTCGTTTTTGCCGGCCCTAAGCGGGGGCCTTCGATGGCTATCGAAGAACGCGCGATTCGTTCGCTCATGACACGCTGGGTCGAGGCCTTCAATGACCTGGATGCAAAGCGGCTAGCCGCGCTGGAAACGGCCGACGTGCAAGCCGTGGACCGCTTCGGCGCGCTGCACCTGGCATCTGGACGAAGTGCAGATGAAGAGCTCTGGGCAGACTCTTTCGAGGCCGTCTCCAGAAAAACCGCACCACCGGTGGTTACCATTGACCGAATTCGGTTTCTTCGGCCGGACGTCGCCGTCGTTCAGGCGTCTTGGCGGTTTTCAGAAGGAATCCTGCTTGTCGACGGAGAGAGGGTCCCTCCATTTTCACAGATCGACACCTATGTAGTGATCAAGTCGCAGAATGGCTGGTTCGTCGCAACGCACAATATGCAGGAGAAGAAGCCGTAAGTGTGTCGAGAAAGGGGTCGCTAGATGGATTCCTGCAAATGGTGCTGCTGCGAAACGGCTTCATGCATTGTCACGTCAACAGCCGTTGCGCCCTGCAACCGGTGTGAACGGCGGGCATCTGTACTTCTCGCAAATTCGAATCTGGCTGATACAGTGGGAGTTGCGCACTTTCCGTCAAATTCTCCCCGACCGCAGTGTTATCGGCACTGCTCGCCTCCACGCTGTCCGTTTTTCGAACCCGGGCGGCATTGCAGCTTGAGATCATCGCCCTCCGCCACCAACTTGGCGTCCTGCAACGCTCGGTGAAGAGACCGAAGCTCAATCGGTTCGACCGGTTCCTCTGGGCTTGGTTTGTGAGTCTGGAACGAATGGCGCTCAGCTCTGCGCATCGTCAAACCGGACACCGTCATCGCGTGGCACCGCAAGGGATTTCGCCTGTTTTTGGACCTGGAAAGTTCGCCGCGGCCCACGCTGGCGACCGCCAGTTGTCGGAGGAAATCCGTAAACTGATTCGGAAGATGAGCCGCGACAACCCGCTTTGGGGCGCTCCTCGCATCCACCGTGAACTCCTCAAGCTCGGCATTGACGTCAGCGCGACCAGCGTAAGCAAACACATGGTTCACCGTCGGAATCCGCCTTCGCAGACATGGCGGACCTTCCTGGAAAACCACGTGAAGACCACGGTGTCTATCGACTTCTTCACAGTGCCGACGATTCGCTTTCAGGTGTTGTACGTGTTCCTGGGGTCGGCTCACGACCGCAGGCGGATCGTGCATTTCAACGTCCCCGTGCGTCCGACGGCCGAGTGGACCGGACAGCAACTGCGAGAGGCCTTCCCGTTTGAGGAGGTGCCGCGATATCTTCTGCGGGATCGGGATAGCATCTTCGGAGCCGACTTCACCAAGGAGGTAGGACATCTGGGCATCGAAGAAGTGCCCTCGACGCCTCGTTCCCCCTGGCAACGGGCTTACATCGAGCGCGTGATCGGTTCGATTCGGCGAGAGTGCATCGACCACGTGATCGTTTTCAACGAGGAGTCGTTGCGCAGACACATGAAGTCGTACGTGCAGTATTATCACGAGACGAGAACGCACCTGGCGCTGGAAAAGGACACGGCGGCGAGTCGGTCGGTGCACCCGCCGGAGCTTGGGCAGGTGGTCGCGCTGCCGCAAGTTGGCGGTCTTCATCATCGGTACGAACGTCGGGCGGCGGGGTGATGACGGCGCAGAATTGCACGTGCGAGAGGAGTCCTGGCGCAACCGTCTGCGCACTCATTGCCGCTTGATGTGCGGTCGGATTCCCGGGACTGGCGGCACAAGTTGCACACATTCCTGCGCTTGGCGGGTTGAAGTTCCTTGACCGTGACGCACTCGACACTGACCACCAGTCAGTCTGCACGTTGCACGGCCCCACCGCTGACGTCCAGCTTATGGAATTCACCGTGGAATTGAAAATTCGGACTCTAGCGTCTACAATGTCAATGGAAGGCGATTTCGTTATTGCGTTCTTTCGTCAATTGACTGTGAGTAAACAGCAGCGAAGGGTCTCGAGAGCCATGCCTAAAGCACCGTCCCGAAGGAAGAAGGCAGACGCCCAGACTTCCGTCATCTCACGCCCCATTCTCAACAAGCAGGGAACGGCAGGGCTCACGCCGATGAACTTCCGCGTCTCCGCGCAGTTTCATCGCGAGTTCAAGCTTTACGCGGTCCAGCACGGGATGAGCATGGTGGACCTCCTTCAGGAATCATTTCGTCTGACGAAGGAAAGACGTACGAAATGAATGCGCAGTCCCTACGGTCACTTGACGCAGGTGCACTAGCCCTTGCGAGTCGAGGCACTCAACTCCGTGCTATGTCATCGCTGACCGCGACGCGCTCTCTTCCACCGCAAGAATGCAGGGTCTATACACCACAACTCCTCGCAGATGCGATGGTCCGCGCCATCAATCCACAGCCAGACGATCTCTGCCTCGATCCCTGTATGGGCCCAGGGGCGTTTATATCGGCACTCCGCAATAACGGCCTCACCAAGAAGCGCATCGTTGGTGTAGATATTGACGCCAGTCCGAGTGCGGAGGACGAAGCGGCGACTACCATCCGTGGCGTCGATTTCTTCGACTGGTGTGCTTCGACGAAGAAGCGCTTTACCAAGGTCGTCGCCAATCCACCGTATGTCGCGCTCTGCAAACTGGGAACTGATCTCCAAAAGAGTGTGCAGCAGTTCCACGACTCGCAGGACCCGTCCTTTGCATTGCGCTCGAACTACTGGTGCGCCTTCCTGTCCGCCTGCCTAGGCCTGCTGAAGCCGGATGGCAGCCTTGCTTTTGTTCTGCCGGCCGCTTGGGACTACGCTCTTTATGCTCGTGAACTCCGCGAACGAGTGCTCTCGTCATTCAAGTCGGTGGAAGTCCATCGATCGCTCGAGCCGCTGTTTCCTGAAGTAAGGGAAGGCAGAGTGGTGCTCCTGGCCAAAGGATATTTGCAGACACCGGAGCACGCCGGTCGTATTGACCATCCGACAGCGACCTCGTTAATCGCAGCACTCTGCCGTCCCATTCCACAAACGGCTAGGGCCGAGTCCTACGCGTCCACTGCGTGCGATGCCTCCGGCACGCGGTTCGGCGATCTTTTTTCGGTTGGTATCGGGTGTGTGACAGGAGACGTGAACTACTTCCTGCTGACAGAATCCCAGCGGCTTGAACACGATCTGCCCACCAGTGCTCTTCGGCCCGTGGTCTCCAAGGCACGCCATCTAGTGGCGTCCCAGATAACGAAGGTGATTTGGGACCGCCTGAGGCGCGCGGACGAGCGGGTATGGCTCTTTAGCCCGGACGATCATGCAAAGGAGAACAGAGCCGTGCGTGCCTATTTGAGCCACGGCGAAAACGTCTGCAACCTTGATGGCTATAAGCTCCGCAACAGAGATCCTTGGTACGAAGTTCCGGGAATCCGGTTTGGCTTAGGGTTTATGAGCGGCATGACCAGCGTCGGTCCTTGGTTGTCACTTCGGAGCATGCGCGGCCTTGCCGCCACAAACACGCTGTACGTCATCTCCGCGAATGAAGCGATGACCATCGATGAACAGGCGGCCTGGGCCTTGTCGCTCTTGTCGAGCGAGACTCGCCGTCAGGTCCGGGCCAGGCTCAGGTGTTATCCGGATGGACTCGCAAAGTTAGAACCACACGACATCTCAGAGTTGCAGTTGTTGCCCCCGAACCGCATCGCACGCTCCCGCGAGGCATATCATCGAGCGGTCACATTGCTACTGTCGGGCGACGCAGCCGCTGCGACAGCGATTGCCGACGTGTCAGTCGTACGTCGCCCCAAAGAAACCTTGAAGGTGAGGGACGGTGCTGCCTGATATGTCGCAAGCAGCAAGGGCGCAATTGCCGGGAACGGAGTCCCGAACCGACTCCCCTGACGACGCTGTTCTCTCGCAACTACTCGACATCGCGGAGCGTGCGGTTTCGAGCGGCTCCCGAATCCCGGTCTTATCGTTATGGACCCACGTTCCGTCGGTTGCCCTGCTAGCCTCTCACTTGCACCTGAAATGGCCCGGTCGAGTGGATTCGCTACCGATAACACCGCGCATCGGATTGTTCCCGTTCTTTGGCACCGATTTTGAGTTGCTATCGCAACCCCTCTACGAGGCTCAGGGAGCCCAAACCGAGCGACAGAAAGCGCGAGCACGGCGCCACAATGCTGCCGGCGGGCCCAGCAACAGAAGCGATCTCTATCAGGACTGGGAACAAGCACTGGATCGCCGCAGGAACAAGATCGGTTCATTGATCTTGCCAGCGTCATCCTACCTCTCGATTGACCGGGTAACCGAAACCGGACAGATCAAAGCGGGGAACCGAAGCACCATTGGCAAGTTTGCTCCACGGAATGCACCTCGCCCGCATATTCTTGTACCTGCCAAAGCAGAAGTAACACGCGAACTGGTTCGGGAATTTGACAATCTGGATCTGGTCCTAGTGAATGTTCAAAATATTCGCGGACGACACCTGACGCGGTCCGTGGAGTATTTTCTGTCGCACGTCTCGCCCTCGGTCCCCATGTTGATTCTGGCTTCAAGCCCCGCAGACCTGGTGCTGACGGGAGCGCTCACTCCGCCATCGGCAAAAACCACCGTCTTCTCGACCCCGATCCCACCCTCGTCCTTCGAGGTGAAGGCGGTCAATCGGGACCGCCCGCAGCGTGAACGCCAACTCTGCTTCGCGCTCGACGGTTTGGAAACCCGTTCCCAGTTGCTCGAACGACTGGTGGTTCAAGCTAAGCGAACGTGGTGGGCAACGCGGCAATCACTCTCCCATGAGATACCGAGGGAGGCAGTGGCGTTCGAGGCGTTATGCGCCGACATGACCTCACGCCTTCCAGGCGAGGAACTGGAGCTGTTGTCTGAAGTCAGACACTTGATCGCAGAGGAATCCGCAGCCTGTGAACTCAGACAGGAACGCCGTCAGGCCGTCGTCGATGCCGCCTTGCATGATGGTGGATCTCGCACCGTACTCATCATCGTGCGTACTGACGCTTCAGCGGACGGCCTTCGCCTCTCGATTGCGACCGAACTCGGAGTCGATGTGCCGGAACTCGCGCAGCTTGGCATTCACGTCGTGAATGTCTTCGGCCCCTGGCCGACCACAGCCTACGACACCTGCATAGCCGCTGGGTATTTCGGCACCAATACGATCGACATGCTCTTTGCGAGCCGAGCCAAGAAGCGAAAGCTCATCATCGATCCGATTGAGGCACGCGTCGCTGTGTGGGACAGTGAGCGGCGCTTCTGCACGGTATCGGACTTGCCGCCCGGAGCGCTTGAGTCACTGCGCACCTTGACACGGATGCTGGAACCCCATGCCTGTCCATCGAGTGATCCCATTTCTTTGTCGTCCCTCTTCCCAGAGCGTCCCTCTTCGGCCACGCCGGCAACGCACTCGGAGTCTTCAGGCAAGCCACTCCACGTGTGCATTTGTTTTGCAGATGGCTCTACCCGCCAGGTTCCAGCCAACTCCCGCTTCGAGGTGTTGGGCAGGAAGCGGCTTCAGCTTCAGAGTGTAACCGCAAAGGATCTTTCTGCCGGTGATCAGGTGGTACTGCTTCACGACGATGAACGCGCAGCCTTCTCCGAGAAGTTGCTGCACCTTCTCGACCAGGGTAAATTTCTCAAAGGAAGCAGCACGCGATCCTCGTGGCTGAGTATCATCCGTCTGGTTCGCGCTCAAACCTCTATCTCGGCTACGACGATCAAGAGGAAGCTCGAAGACGCAGGCGTATGTGTCCATGTCACCACGGTGAACTCGTGGCTTCCGTCCACTGGCGAAGACGACTGCGGGATACCGGAGACGCTCCCGGTATTCCTCGCCTTTGCCTCTGCCCTTGGCATTGCTTTACCTCAGGACACTCTGAAGCAGTGGTTTGCCGACATCCATCGCCTGCGTGTGGATCACCGCAAGATCGGCAGGCAACTCGCCAGGGCTATCCGTGGTGCTTACCTGAGCCGACTTGATCCCATCACGCTTGCACGCATGGAACGGGAGTGGGGACTTCAAGCGAAGATGCTGCTTGAAGCGGCGCGAGTTGCCGTTGTAGATGATGTCCTACCCTTTACCCAGTGAGGCAACGTGATCGACGATCAAGTCTATAACCGTTTTGCCCGTGCTCTCGCCGAAAGCATTCGCTCGCGGGCGAAAGGGATCGACGACGATAGCGCCCGCATCGTGAGCACCCGGCCGCAGGAACATGTCCTCTCCGGTTTCCTGACGCCTCATGATGTTCCGGTCCCCCCGCCGCGCGCGGATGACACCGAAGCCGATGCCGAAATCGATGATCTTCCGAAAGACTCTGCCTTCGAATTGACCTCCCTCGGGCTGGAGTTTATGGCGGACCGGGCGTCGCTTGCAGCGCAGACGGCTCTCTCCGTGACGCTCGAACTGAACGTGTATGTGCGCGTCGTTCCCACATGGTCGGAGCAGAAACAATTCGGCACATGGCAACGAGACCGCGCACCCGCACCCGGGCAAGCACCCACGACGAAGTCCCAGGCGCTCGTCGCCGCTTGGCGGCGGTTTCAGATCGCGCCGTTTGACGTGACCGTGACGGTGGCAGACGTGCTGCGTATCAAGCGCCAGCGCATCGATGTGTCGCCCCAGATCCGGCTCTCCGCTACCGAGTCTGCCGACCACTCCCTCTATTCTGCTCGCCACGCTATTGACGCTACCGAGGCTGAGCTTGCGACAGAAGTAGCCTTTAGCGCAGCGACCACTCGCGCTCATCCGCACGCATTCACATCCGCTTGGAGCGCATCGGTGGACGTTCGGTTAATCAACGTGCCGACCGAGCCGAATCAGGTGCGTTTGGCCGTCCGCGTCATCAACGAGACGGCAGCGCCGGGGCGGGCGCAAGTCGATTTTGTTGATCCCAATCTGTACGGCGTCCGGATATCCGTGGGTGTTCCCGGCACCGTGCATAGGCCCACCGTCTTTCAGGAACTTCCCGCCAGTTTCAGATACGACCGCTTGATGCCAGGCGTCGGAATCAATGCCCACGTTGAATCGAGTGAAAAGGATTCCGTTGTACATCTGATCGCGGAAAGTGTACCGGTCACGGAAACTCCCCGGCTTGAGGCACGCGAATTCTGCGATGCCGACCCGACGTTCGCTGATCTCATGATTGATCCACTTCCCGTGCTCGATGCACTAGCGCGTCACATGGATACGTACGACCGCGAGCAGTGGGCCGCAAGAGTCGCGACCCTCTCCGGTCTCGAACGCGCCGAAGGTGATCAATCCAGACAGGAGTTCCGAGGCGAGATCGCGCGCTACAGACGCGGCGTCACGTTGCTAAGGAATGGCACCTACCCCGATGTGCTCCGCGCATTCTGCCTGATGAATGAGTCCATGCGCACGGCGAACAAGGCCCATCAGCGCTGGCGTCTCTTTCAGATTGCGTTCATCGTTTCGCTGCTGCCGGAGCTGGCTTCGCGGGAGTATCCCGCGCTGAAGCGGGAAGACGATGGTCGGGTAGATCTCCTGTGGTTTGCGGCGGGCGGCGGCAAGACCGAAGCCTTCATGGGCATTATTCTCTGGCAGTCGTTTTTTGATCGCCTACGCGGGAAACGCTTCGGCAACACCGCATTTGTTCGGTTTCCGCTCCGTCTGCTGACCTTCCAGCAATTACAGCGACTGGGGCGGACACTGGCATGCGCGGACGTGGTGAGGAAGAACGCCGGGCTCAAAGGTGCGCGCTTCAGTATCGGATATCTTGTCGGCGGAACCGTGACGCCGAACAGGATCGATGACGATATGCACAAGCGCTTTAGCCGTCAGGGCGTTGACCCCAAGTACAAACGAATCTTTGCCTGCCCACTCTGCGGCGGGCCGGTCACTATCGCCTATAACGAACCGTTGAAGCTCATTGAGCATCACTGCGCCTCCGCAAACTGCTCTGCCTCCGCCGAACGGTTGCCCGTCTATGTCACCGACCAAGACATTTATCGCTATCTGCCGACGGTCATCGTCTCTACGGTCGATAAGCTGGCGCTCCTTGGTCAGAACCAGCGCTTTTCAAACCTGTTTGGGCGGGTGGACCTGATCTGTGGCAAGCATGGTGCCAGCTTCGGGAAGACCAACGAACTGTGTGAAGCCGCGGCCGCCTTCAGCCGCGGGGAGCGTCCGAAAATGTGTGCGGGGACGGGCGTCTTCTACCCGCCGTTTCACGATCCGGCGCCCGCCATACTCGTGCAAGACGAGTTGCACCTGCTCAATGAGGAGCTTGGCACGTTTGATGCCCACTATGAAACCGGCGTCATCGCCCTTTTCAAGAGCTTGAACGCTGCTCCCTGGAAGGTGATTGGTGCGACCGCAACGATACAGGACTTCAACCGCCAGGCCTGGGAACTCTACTTGCGAGGGTCACGTCAGTTCCCGGCGCATGGGCCCGCTTCTGACGATTCGTTCTACTACCACCCCAACCCAGAGCGCTGTGGGCGCATTTTCGTCGGGCTGCTCGGTGTAGGGCGAAAGCACACGCCTGCCGTTACCAAGGCCCTGTCTATCTTCTACCAAGAAGTACAAAAGGCACGTGAACTGATCGTTCGTGATCCCGCCGCAGCGGCGAGAATCTACGGCACCGCTGGACTCACAAAGCAGGAGACCGACCACCTCCTGTTTCTGTACGAACTCGCGCTCACGTATGTGCTCACCCGAAAAGGCTCTGATCAAGTCGCCGAAGCGATCGAATCGAGGGTCCGGCGGGAACTGCAAGACACCTGCCCGCAGCACGGCGAGTTACTCCTCGAAATGTTCAACGGCGGAGTGGATGTCTCGCACATGATCACGGCGATGGATGAGCTCAAGGCGATGACGAGCGACGGCGATCCTAGTACCCGTATCCGGGGTGTGGTTACGACGAATATCATTGGCCACGGCGTCGATGTGGACCGTTTTAACGTGATCTTGTTCGCCGGCTTCACCCGCCTCGTTGCCGAATACATTCAGGCGTCGGCTCGCGTTGGACGACGTTTTCCGGGGATCTCCATTTTTGTGCCCACGCCCCAAAGTGAGCGGGATCGAAGCATCTTCGGTCGCTTTGCCAAGTTCCACCAATACCTCGACCGCCTCGTCGATCCAGCCGCAGTCACGCGCTGGCCGCTTCCCGCCATGCGCCGCACTATGCCAGGACTGTTGTGCGGTTACCTGATGGGTGTTGCCGCCGCCTCACTCGGAAAGCCCCTGTCCACCGTGGAGGCTGTACGCGACTCCCAGGGCGATGCGAATGGTGAAGCACTGACGCAAGATGCCGTCGTGAAGTGGATGCTGGGTGCGTATGGCTGTGAATTCGCGCCATCGGCTCAATACCGCGAACAGCTCGAGCGCGCGGTCAAGAATGCGTATAGCTCCGTCGTCAACGTGCCTCCTCAGCGCGGGAGGTTCAAGCCGCTCAACATGCACCTGGAGGCAATGAATAGTTTGCGCGATGTCGATGAGCCCGCGTTCATTCGGATTGCTAACTCAGACGAAGCCAAAGCACTCAAGAGGTTGATCGATGGCTAGCCACCCGACCCCACCGGAGCAACACCACGACGGCGAGCAGAGTTCGGAACGCTCACTCAAGATGCAGCGCGGGGTGTCGCAACTCCTTTTTAACTACCTGCCTTACCGGACGGTCGATTGGGAGGATGGTCTCGCGATCGTGCAGCTCGGCAACGTGCGGCTTTCGAGTGTGTGGGAAGAAGATCGAAAGACCACACTACTCAAGGAGATCGGAGAGGCCTTCCATCGCTGGCAGGCGCGCGGCGGGCGTGTCGATCCCGCGTTCCCTGCGGTCCACGAGAGTGAACGATTCACGGTGGGTGCCCCCGCCGAAATCGATGCGTCGGTCATGCAAGCCGCGCTGATTTGCCAGCGCTGCGGCCAAATTCTCTTTCAAAAGAAATACGGTGGACCCGGTGCCGTTCGCTGTACCAACTCCGAGTGCCAAAGTTCGCGTGTCCACCAAATGCCCTTCGTGTTCGTGCACGGTTGCGGAGAACTCGTGCCCATCACCGAGTGGATTCCCGCGACCAAACAGGATCCTGACGGCGGGCCGCTGGCGCCGACAAGCCACCCGATTCGGTGCTCCCAGTGCCATAGCGGCGATCACCTCTTCATTCCCGGACGTTCTGAACGTGTGAAGGACATGAAAGTCCTCTGCCGCAAGTGCAACATTCTCGTCCTGGACCGATTTACATGCCGTTGCCATCGTTGCTTGAAGCGCTTCAACAAGGAACCCCCGGAGTTGGCGCACGGGCGGACGGGGACCATCGTAGCAGCGCTTGCGATGCGCCTAGCCCGCTACAGCGCAAGCGACACCTACTATCCACAGACGTTGTCTATTCTCCGCCTCGACCGCCCGCAGCTTAGAACCGCGGACGATCAACTCTCATCGACGCTTTTCAAAATGCTTCCTCCCTCACGCCGTCCCGATGCGAATGTTTCGGCGGCGGACAGCATCAAGGCCCTGACCGATCGGCTCAAGGCAGCTGAGGCCCTTGGGGACCGCGACGAACAGCAACGGTTGCAGAAGCGGATCGTCGATATCGCTATGGGCAAGGTCTCCGCCCCTTCGCCGTCCGAGCAGGGACTATTGCAAAACATCTCGCCCGACACCGAGAAGGCCATCAAAGAGAGCCTTGCATTTCGCGGCACGGTGACCACGGTACCCGTCGAAGAAAAGGTCCAAACGGTCATCCCCGAAATCCAGCGACTGAAAACTGCGTTGGGATTGGACGAAGTCCTGTACGTTGACGACCTGCCGGTGATCACCGCAACTTACGGATACACGCGGCGTCACTTCGAACCGACCTACGAGGAACTCAACGCTAGAAACCTCCCTGTCGAAATACGTTCCTTCCCGGCTGTTCAGAAATTCGCAGCGCAGGCCTTGGGCCGTACGGATCTCGTCGGCACGATTCCGATTCTCGCCCGCGAAGGCGAGCATGAAGGCATATTTCTCTCCCTGGGTCCCGACGTCGTCATTCGTTGGCTCGAGGCAAATGGCATCGCGCTTCCCAATCCTGAACTTCCGGGCATCGCCCGCATCATCGCTGCGCTCGAGCCCGTGGAACATGATCGCTTCCTGGATGACATCTGGGCCCTGCCGATCCGGCGACTCGTCTACGGACTCATTCATAGCCTCTCGCATGCGGCGATGCGCGCCATCACCCGTTACGCCGGCATAGATCGCACATCCGTCGCTGAATACATTTTCCTGCCGCTGCTGGGCTTCGTCGTGTACGACAACTCCAGCAGTTTCAAGCTCGGGGGCATCGCGACGCTCGTTCGGGACCATCTTGCCGCATTCCTGCAGAACATCTCCAACGAAGCCGTGGAATGTCTCTATGACCCCGACTGCACCGATCACAGCGGCGCGTGCCATGGGTGCCTTCATTCCCCCGAAATTTCCTGTCGTACTTTCAATCACGGTCTTTCAAGAGCCTTCCTCACGGGCGGCCATACACCATGGGCCGACGCATCGATTGACACCACCACGGTGGGTTTCTGGGAAGTCGTAGGGCGCACCGCATGAAGGATTACGTACATGCGGTGAGGAACTACCCCTGGCTCTTCGATGCGATTGAATCCGCTGTGGCCAATCTGCCGGATGAAGCTACCGACGATGGGTACAGGTTGTTCCGGGGACTGCTGACCTCAACGGGCCGCCCCGTAGCGGACAGTGAAGCGCTGATCGCGCTAAACGCCCTTTGCGACCTCGGAGTCGTGAAGCGCCGTGGCGCGCGGTATGATCTCGACAAGCAGCGGTGGTTCGAAACGCAGCAGCTTCGTGAAGGGATTAAGTCCGCCATCGCAATTCTTGCGGACGAATCACAGAGCACCAGTGCAGACGCACACCTTTGTGTCTCGCTCCCGCCGACGTTGGCTCCCGCCGCCCAGCATGTTATCCGCGAAAGCTCAACCGATTTGCGCAGTGGCATGTTGGACGTAATCGTAGGTGCTCAGGAGTCGTTACTCATCGCTTCTCCATTTTGGGATGCGGGAACAAGCGAAGAAATCGCTACGCTCGCCAAGAAGAGGCTAGGGGGCGGCGTGAGCGTCACGATCCTTGGCCGATTCAGCCGGGATTTGCCTGTTCCAGTCCGTGCTGAACTTCGGAAGATCGCCAAGGACCCCAACTGCTCCATCCTGTCCTGGTTCGAAGGGAGTGGAAACGACACTCAGACCTTCCACTTCAAAGCCATCAGCGCAGATCGCGGGACGCGAGCGTACCTTGGTAGTGCCAACATGACCGTTTCGAGCCTCCGGTCTCGGATGGAACTGGGCGTCGTATTGACCGGCAAAGTAGCGGAGGAACTGGATAGAGTGCTCAGAGTCGTCTTGACTTTGGCCTCTCCGATATCACCCTGACAGGCCAGTTTCGTGCCTGTTAGTCGCGCGCCTGTGAAGACCCCAGGGCGAACTTTGCCGGATACCTTTGAGTGGGGAACACCGCCGCTCGTGTTTGATTTGATCCTGAGCTTGCACAACTCGTCGCGGCGATGACCAGGGTAGAGGAAGTGGCCAATATGGCAATGCAATATGGTGCAGTCCCGGATGCCTTTCCGGAATTCCTTGCCCAGTGCCACAAGCAGTTGAAACACCTTTCGCGCGGACGCGGCACGCAGGCCGCACACAAGTGCTGCGGAAAACGAGGATTTGATCGGGACTTCAGGGAGTGCCACTGATCGGGGTTCAGTCATTACCCTTGGCGCCGGCCCGGGCCGACCGTTTACGCGCTGAGGGTGACCACTGTCTTGATTCCAATCGCATCCAGAATCTCCTGGAGCCGCGCAATCGCAACCGTCTGATAGTCGCTCTCCTCATACCGGCTGATCACTTGCTTGCTCACGCCCAGCCGCCGGGCCAATTCGGTTTGCGAGACGCCCTTTGCAATCCGGACCTTTGCGATGAACGGCGCTATTTGATCCAGCCGCTCGACGTGGGGTGGGGTCAACTCGCCGGCCTTCACCTGATCGTACTCGCGCAGTTCGTCTTCCAGTTGTCTAATCATCCCCTCGTAGCTTCCGCGGATTGCCGCAGAGCGTTTGCCTGGCTTCTCCTGCTCCGCCTTCGCGAGGGCTCGACGGAAGCCCTCGATCTGAGCCAATGTCCGGTCTCGTTGAGCGTCGCTCTTGATCATGGTCGTGCCGCCTTCACCACTTGAATCACGCCGCGAGGTTGACCATCGCGGTCTAGTCGAAAGAACTCCGGGAAACCCATTTCCGGGCTGGCTTGCATTGCCGGATGGATGTAGAACTCAACCCCATAGTCGGCCCACATTCGCCACTTCCACTGCCGCACGAGCGGAACCAAAACGAAGTCGAAGTCGATCCAGTAGGGATCGATGCGATCATAGACGCCTTCATCGGGCTCGACCCAATAGCCGTCGACATCACCCGGATCCGGCTTTTCGGTACAGAAGCTACCGTCAATATAGATCTCTCGGATTCCGGCCGCCCAAAAAGCTTCGACGGCTGCGCGAACCCCTTTCAACAACCATCGACGACGGGGCGTGAAACCGAACCGCCTCCTGACCTCCTCCAACGTTGCCTGATGATTTCCCGGTGGCAACGCGCCGGTGCTGGGGTCGAACTCCGGAATCAAAAGTCACCTCCATCATCTCAAAGACAATCCATAATGTCAACAGTTATGCTGTCATTGTCGATAGACAACAGCAATTACGGCGATCGCAGGACATTCTCGCCGAGCGGCACCACGCCGCCGATCGCGTACAACGCGAGATTGTACATGGCATGAGAAACCGCCGCGGGCGCCGTCGACCCGGATCGGTACCTGATCCAGCCATAGAGCGTTCCCGTGGACGTGATACACGCCAACTGCAACCAGCTGACGCCGGGCTGGGCGAGATGTGCCGCAGCGAAAACCACCGCCGCGATAACCACCACCAAGCAGTTCCGGCCAGCGTCGTCAGCCACCCTGGTCAACAACCAGGTCAGGAAAGCGAACAGATAACCGCGGAACACGACCTCTTCCAGCACTGGCCCCAACGTCACCTGGAGGGCGATGAGCCTCCAGTTGTCGCTCAGACTCATGTTTTGCCCCGAAGCACTCCCGATTAGGAAGATCGCGCTGCCAGCGAGGACTCCGCTAGCGCCGGCGAGCACCCAATTCGCGCGGGGAGCTGAGCGCCAGCGCGCATGATCGAGGCCCAGGCCTGTCAATCGGTCCAGGTTCGCCCACGCGTACACCAGGAACGCTGCGGCACCAAGGGCGCCGATGACGCCGCATTTGCCACCTGGCGCTGCCAGAAACTGCCAACTGCCCAGCAGCAGCAGCCAGATCAAGACCACCCGGTATTCGCCCCTCTTCACGTTCATTGATAGTCCGGACATTCTGTTCTCCTGGCCGGGGAGGCCCACTGGCTCGTGCGGTTTGTTGCACCCATGAAAGTTCACCGAGAGTTTTGGCATATGGGCAACGGAGGCCATAGAATGGTCGTATCCTAATCGGACGTCCTCTCTCACGCGCCCGGAGGCGAACTCATGCCGGCGGCTACGACTCCGTCCAAGACGCTTCTCGATTGCTCCGCAGGAGGGCGCTCGACCTGTTTCGCCGCTGGTTACTGTCGGCCGACTTCTCTCTTCCGCACAATCACTGGAGTTGGTACAGTAAAAAGGCTTTGACAAACAGTCCAAGCGGCCTCCCCCAGAAACGAGTCGTGGATGGCGAAAAGAAACTCCGCAAACCTCGTTCTCAACGTGCGGCGCGACAGCCAGCAAAGAGCCCTGCAGGAAGCCCTGCTCGTGCCTTGGCAACAACTGGCAGAGGGCGCAGCGGCGTTCGCGGAATGGCACATCATCATTTTGTGGGTTCGCATCATCACTGAAACGGCGGATCAACTCCCACAGATCGTACGGTCCGCGCTGCAGTCCCGGTGCCCTGGGTTCTTGGAAAGTCGCTGCCGCGAGCAAAAGGACAATCTTCCGATTTGGAAATCCTTGGAAGAGTGGATCACCGTTCACACGTTCTCCAGTCCCCGGGCCGAGGGCTGGTTCGATGCCCTGATGTATTACGCGTACAAGGATCTCCGCACTGAGCAGGCCTGGACAACGTGGGAGCGCACGAAGGCCGATTGGCGCCACGCGGCCCCGGTAAGATGGCCGACGCTGGAACAGTGGATATCGGAGGTCCTTGCCACCCGCAGCCTCGCCAATCCTGGAACCGAGAAGGCTCGCGCCGTTCATGCTCTTGGAACGGTGGAAACCACACGCGTTGATCGAGCCGTCACCGACTTGCTCGAATCGCGTGCGCTCGCGCTCTGGGCCGAAGCTGTTTCCGAGCCGGGCCAACCGCTTCCGGAGGCGGTGTCTACCGAACTGCGAAATCGATACCCCGGCCTTCTGCCCGCTTCCGGACTCCGGTCTCTGTGGGACCGTTCGCTTTTCTCGCGTCTCCTGCGCTTGGGCGAGTCGAGATGGCGTGCCGTGGCGCGATCGGAAGGATGGTATGCGGCACTCCGCTACCAGGTCGTCCACCACCCTCGTTACCAACGGCTCATTCATTTCAATCAGCGCTGCCATGATGAGTGGTCCCAATCTCGTCCCAGTACCTGCCCGTCGTTCTCCGAATGGCTTGCGGCCGCCGACGCATACTCTGTCGATCGAAAAGCATAGTCCTCATTCGTTGGCCGCTCCGGCCGCTTTCGGTTTGCCTCCGCCGCTTGGGTATCCCATCTCCCGAAGCCAATTCTGCATGTCGACGCTCAGGCTCTCGAATGGGATCTTCTCCGGATGGTCCGCCAGGAACTTCGACACGGACCTGTCTGTGATCCGGCCGCCTTTGGTAAGCAGCACCTTCTCGGCAACCCAATACTGGACCCTAGCCGGCGGGACGGCGAACATGTCGGCGAGGTCCTTGACTTTGTACCCGCCCAGGCTCTCTGCCGTGTAGTCGAGATCCCGGAGCTTGCTCCGAACAGCCGCAACAGTGCGACCGATCCGCCCGGCAATCAATGTCAGCGACGCATTGCTGTCGATGGACCACAGCAGATGATTCTCATCCGCCTTCGTCCAGCGCCGCGCTCGTCGCCGGCACAACCCCAACGCCGCAGCGCGTTTCTTGATCGAATACCAAGACCACGTGGGCTCCTGCTGCCGAATAGCGCGCCGCGCGGCGCGCAGCCCTCCCTGTACCCAGGCGGTTCTCAAGATCTCGTCCAACTCCGGTGTCCAGGTGCAGGTCTTGCCCCTGGGCTTACCGAACTTCCTGCCCTTCATGGGACACGCCCTCTTCTTCCGCGATAGTGGTTTGCACGGTTCCCCCTCCGTTTGCGCCACGACGCCGTTATGGGTCTGCGGCTGGTACATTCCCGCAGAAAAAACTTCCGGCCACAGATTTAAGAGGCACAGATCTGCGCAAAACGGACGATGCGTCCTACTTCCAGGCCAGAATGTACTGGGCGTTCATTCACAGAACAGGAATGTGTTGGAAAATACGGGCGAATTCCCACATCCGAAGCATCACACGCGGCAACGCTCTCTTGTACTGAACCGGCCAACGTGTATGACCTGTCTTCACCTCCTCCCGGAATTGCATTGCAATCGGCACTAGAGTTTCCGCGCGACGTCGTTGACGAGGTTTTGTAATTAGGAGGAGAGGTATGGGGTTTCAGGTCGTTCTTCTTTCCGGAAAGGTGGCATCGGGCAAGTCCACCCTGGTTCAACAGCTCACTAGACGGTTTCCCGATGAGCGTATACATGTTCTCAAGACGAAGGATCTGATTCAGGAGCTGGCCAAGAGGCGACCGACGGACACGCTCCGCGCCGAGCGCCGCGCTATGCAAGACTTTGGCGATCAACTCGATAGGGAAACTGAAGGAAAGTGGGTGCGCGACGGCTTGGTCACCCTAATAAATCAACACATGACTCTTGAAGCGTCGCCAATCTTCATTGTCGACGCTGTTCGTATTCTTCCGCAGGTCAGGGCCATACGCGAGGCGTATGGCTTCTCCGTCATTCACATACACCTCAATGCACCCGAGGCGGAACTGGAGGAGCGTTACAAAAGCCGTAGTAGCGGCCTCAAGGAGCTGAAATCGTACAAAGAGGTCGAGAAGAACCCCACCGAGTCCCGAATAGGCGGCCTTGAGAGGAGTGCGGATGTAGTCGTTAACACCCACGCATGCAGCCCGGAAGATGTGCTCGTGAGGGCAGCAACCCACCTCGGACTGTTCACCCGGGAATACGCACGCCTCGTAGACGTGATCGTGGGAGGACAATACGGAAGTGAGGGTAAGGGCCATATTGCATCCTACTTATCCCGCGAGTACGGAGTGCTAGTGCGGGTCGGCGGGCCGAACGCAGGGCACAAGGTTGTCCTTGCGGACGGCCCCTATACGCACCATCAACTACCCTCCGGTACTCTCCGCAATCCCGGCGCAAAGCTCATAATCGCACCCGGCGCCGTTGTGAATCCGGAGTTGCTGCTTAAGGAGGCTCGTGAGTGCAAAGTCGACTACCAACGGCTCTCGATCGACCCGCAAACGATGGTGATAACCGAGGGGGACCGCAAACGTGAAGCGGGACTGCAACAACGAATTAGCTCGACGGGCCAGGGCGTAGGTTTTGCGACGGCTCGGAGAATCCTAGACCGTGGGAAAAGGGTCCTCCTGGCGCAGGACATTCGCGAATTGAAACCATTCATTCGCGATACGTGGGAGCTGCTGGAGCAGAGCTACAGGCTTGGCGAGAGAGTTTTGGTTGAGGGAACGCAGGGCGCGGGCCTGAGCTTATTTCATGGGTACTATCCGTATGTGACTTCTCGCGATACGAACGCGAGCGGATGTTTGTCCGAGGCAGGGGTTTCAGCAACTAGAGTCCGAAAAACAATCATGGTTTGCCGTACCTATCCGATTCGGGTTCAGAACCCGCCAGGCGGCACATCGGGACCACTGCAACACGAACTAAGCTGGGAAGAAGTCGCGAAGCGGGCCGAAGTACCGGTAGAGGAGATCAAGACCAATGAGCGTACATCAACGACGAACCGAGAGCGAAGGGTGGGCGGATTTGACTGGATTCTTCTGCGGAAGAGCGCAGCATTGAATGGCCCCACGGATATCGCTGTCACATTCACGGATTACTTGAATCCACTGAATGCAGAGGCTCGAAGATACGAGCAGTTGTCGGCCGAAACGATTCGGTTTATCGAAGAGATCGAGCGCGTCGGGGCGGCGCCAGTATCTCTGATTTCCACGCGGTTTGACTTCAGGAGCATCATAGACCGTAGAAGATGGCGGCTTTAGCATCTGGCTCGACTCGAGTTCCTAACTTCAGCTGAGCCCTACTTTCAGCCACCACTCGATGTGGCCTATGCCGAGCTACTAGTTGCGAGGATATAATGCTAATCCATACTTATTTGAACAACCGGCCTTACTTATATCATCTTACTGACCGCTCGAATATTGATCGGATGGCCAGAACTAGGCGCATCGCTCCAGCGAACACTCTATTCGAGCGCGCGGGCCGTCTCGATCTGGTCCGCCGGAGGCGAAATGAACACGAACGGATAAGTATCGGCAGAGATATGATCGTAATTCGCGATCAAGCGCCCCTGCACAGGGGAAATCTAAGCCTACCGAGCGGGTACACCTTCGAGGAATTCACACAAAGCCTTAACAGCAGGGTGTTCTTTTGGCCAGGTACCGCCGCGGGTCCGATCGGATACGGTATTCGCCATTTCGAACGATACAAAAATGAGAATCCGGCAATCCTTCGCCTCACCCTAGCCTCATTATTGCTGGCGAACACCCTCGCGAACCCAACGTTTTGTAGGTACAACTCCGGCTCGCCGCGCTGTTCGTACGGGGTTAAGAGTCCGCGTGGACCACACACGTTCTTGCCCGCGGCCGAGTTTGAGGGAACACCATCCCAGGTAGTCGAGGTCACGTTCGCGAGTGAACTCGCGCTACCAGCCGACATCGAGGTCGGTTCACACCCATCCGGCCCCTGGAGTCCCCTGGGGACATAGCGCGTAGGGAGTCCGCGTCCCCTTCGGGGATTAGGAACGACAAACGCCCCAGGTCCCGGCTATCCAACGTTGCCGCTAAGGATTCCTGGCGACAACAGCCCGTCCATCCAACAACTTCGGATTAGAAAAGATCCATCTGCTCGTCGGACCATTTCGCGTCGAACCATGCCAACCTGGGGATTTTCACGAAAGCGATCACCGATTTCATTTGAAATCGATCAGCGTTTTCAGCCTCGGCGATCACCATCGGAGCGAAGCGACGCTGGCTTGTTTGATTCTCAGGTGAAGTGATCGATTTCGTCAAGCGGAATCGGTTGCACGCCGTCGGAGCGAAGCGACGCCGGGCACCAGCCACGGGAAAAGGGGCGCGGGGAAAGGGGCGGTAGCCCCGTTCCCCGCTCAGCAATGGCGAGGCCCGAGCGCGCCTTTCAGCGCTCGGTTTTCACGGCTTTTGCCTTTCGCATTGATTCCCCTTTCAGCTCGATGCGGTGGGCGTTGTGCACTAGCCGGTCCAGGATGCCATCCGCCACGGTCGCGTCGCCGATCTGCTCGTGCCAGTTCGCCACTGGCACCTGCGAGGTGAGGATCGTCGACCGGGTTTGATAGCGATCTTCGCAGATTTCCCAGAAGTCCCGCCGTTCTGTCTCGCTTAACGGGCTCATTGCCCAGTCGTCCACCACCAGAACGTCGGTGCGCCCCAACCGCGTCAGCAGATTGCGCAGGCTTCCATCGGCCCGCGCCAGGGCCAGGTCGCGGAACAGAGCGGTGGCCCGGCTGTAGAACACCAGATAGCCATCGCGGCACGCCTTGTGTGCCAGCGCGGATGCCAGGTAGCTCTTTCCGCAGCCGGTCGGTCCGGTAACGAAGAGGTTCTCATGCCGCTGGACCCAGGCCGACTCCTGTGCCAGGCCCCGGACGGCGGCCTTATCGATTCCGCGCTGGGTCCGGTAATCGATATCTTCGACGCAGGCGTTGCCGCGCAGCCGGGCTCGCCGTAGCCGCTGCTGGAACGCCAGATTCTGGCGCCAGGTATATTGCCGATCCACGATCAGCGCCAGCTTCTCTTCGAACGAGAGATCCCTCGCCGCTTCATCCTGCTCGATGGCTTCCAAGCCATCCACCATGCCTTGCAGCCGCATGGTAATCAGTTTTTCGATCGTTGGTTGGTGCAGCATGTTGTCTCCTATTCGTAGTAACCAGCACCGCGGATGTTGTCGTGCCCGGACGGTCGCGGCGAATCCGATTCCGAGCTGAGCGGCTGCGAGTCCAGAGCATGTGCCAGAATCGACTTCACGCTCTGAAACGTGGTGGCGCCAGTGGCGAGCGCCCGCTCGCAAGCACACTCCAGCCGTTTGGGGCCGTATTTCTCGCCCAAACGGAGCAAGCCCAGGCAGGATCGGTAGCCCATCTCTGGGTGCGGGTAACGCTCCAGAATCTGCTGGAAGAGTTCGGCGGAAAACCGGCCGGTCTTCCGCGCCCAATCGATCAGCCGCGAGGGCGGCCATTGTAAGTGTGCCTGGTGCGCCTTAGGCCGGTGGCCGTTCTCCGTTACTGCCGTATACGGTTTGCGCGCCCGGACGTGGGAGGCGACGCGAGTTCCCTGGTAGAAGATTTCCACCGTGGCCGCCGTGGTGCGCACCTCGACCGCCTTCTGCGCCAGGGTGTACGGCACGCTGTAGAAGCTGTCGTTCACCTGCACGTGGTAATCGATATTCACCATCGCTTTCGACCAGACCGACAGATCGTAGCGTTCCGCCGGGAGCGCCCGCAGCACCGGCTGGTCTACCTGCTGGAACAGACTTTCTCTGCAGCCGTCACGCTTTTTGAAAGGCCGCCGGTTGAGCTTCCCCAGCAACTCGCGAATCGCGGCATTGAGTTCGCCCAGAGAGAAGAACTTTCGGTGCCGCAGCGCGGCCACAATCCAACGCTGGGCAATCTGGACGCCTACCTCCACTTTGGCTTTGTCGCGCGGCTTTCGCACCCGCGCCGGCACCACACCCACACCGTAGTGCATCGCCATTTCCTGATAGGTCGGATTGAGATCCGGCTCATAGCGGCAGGCTCGACTCACCGCGGTTCTGGCATTGTCGGGCACTACCAACTCGGGCAACCCACCCAGGAACTCAAACGTGCGAACGTGGGCGCCGATCCAGGGCTCCAGTTCCTGAGTGAGGGTAGCTTCCGCGTAGGTGTAACTGCTGGCGCCCAAGACGGCCACAAACAACGAGGCGAGGTGCACCTCGCCGGTTTCGCGATCGTGAAGCGGAAGTTTGGCACCGGCCCAGTCAACGAAAAGCTTCTCACCAGCGCGGTGCTGCTGCCGCATGACCAGGTCCTGGCGCCCACGCCACTCTTCGTAGTAGCGCCACAGGCTGGTATAGGAGTAATGATTCTCGGGATGCGCCTCCCGGTACTCCTCCCAGAGCAACTGCAAGCTGGTGTGGCGGTTGGTGGTCAGTTCGTGGCACACCTGGGCGAAATCCGGCAGCGGCCGCCGGAGGGGAGCTGTATCGGGCTTGTCGGTCCCAGCCCCGAACAGCTTCTCTTGCAGGCGCTGGTCGTCATAGCCATCTGGCAAAGGCCAGGCCAACCCCGACTGCTGGAAACGGATCAAGTACTCATTTACGGTGCTCTGGCTGAGCTGGATACTGCGCGCGATCTGCCGCTGCGGCAGCTTCAGGTCGAAGTGCAGCCGCAGCACGTCATGGATTTTTCGCATGGAGACTCTCTTTCTGGGCACCCCTTCATCAAACGGGATCCCCGGTAGCGTTCTCCAGCGCCGTCCACTTTTCCACAGGCCGTTTTCAAATGAATGCGATCACCGTTTTCACGGAGCCGGCCAAGTGATCGGATTCGCGTGAAAACGGCGATCGCTTTCCGGTGAAAACGCTGATCGCTTTGGGATGAAAACGTTGATCGCTTTCGCGTGAAATCAGTGATCGCTTACCGCGAAAATCCGCACCAACCCGCCACGTGCCTTCGATTCCACGATTGCCGGCGCGATCGTCCAGAATTCTTCGCGCGTCGGAAACTCCGTCTCGCTCCTCCGATGGCGCCAGACATAAGGGATTCCTTTTTGTTCCTCGAAGGGCAGGCCCAGGGTTGCCGCAATGGCGGCGAGATGGGCTCTCGCCTCAACAGCGCCCGCGAAAACATCCAACTTCTCGACTGCGCGGTCTGCCTGACCCTTCCTGGTGTAAACTCGGCGGACCCGGTACTGCGCCCAGCGGCCCCACTTAATCCTCTGCCGATAGCCATTCAGCGCCTTATCGTTTCTACTCTTCGTCGCGATCTGAATGAGGCTGGTCCCCTTGTATAGCGTGCCGCGCGGATTGAGCGCCATGCTCATGTGCTCGAGAAGCAGAGCATCGGCGACCTGCTCCGGATGTTCCAGGTGCCGGTCAATCGCGTCGTTCTTGAGGGCGTTGAAGGGGCAGTAAACGCACGCCGACTTACGCCATGTCACACCGAGCTTTCTGCGGATGTAGTCGACACACTTGGCACGGGTCCAATCCCACTCCAGCAGCGGGTAGAACGCTTGCCGTGTCAGGGTGTTGTATTCGCAGCTCCGGACGATCCTTCTGGTCTCGTCCGCGTTGAATCCGAAGGCAATCCGCTCCCGAAAGGCGTGCTCGCTGTGCCTGATTCGTTTCTGCTCCTCCGCATTGTAGCCGAATGCGTGTTGAGCATGTCCGCGCAGGTTGGCCTCAAGCCACCGCTCGATGACCCAGGCCTTGAATTTCAGCGCGCACCGATGGACGCCACCGTACTGTGGCACAGTTCCATTCCGCTTCAATTCGTCCGACAATTTGTAGTCGCCATCCAGGAAGATTTTCGTCGGCTCGCGCGAATCGTCCAGGACGGTGATCCCATCCGCTTCCCGGTGCCCGTGCCGGGCGACCTGGACGAAACGAATCCCGTGACGGCGCATCAACGGCAAGACGTACGCCTCCACATCCCGCCCCGTGTCTTTGTACTCGTCGCCGACTTGCGCGGTAATCACGACCATCCGGTCAAGTGAGCATGGCCTCGCATCCTCGTCGAGGCACCAGCGAAGCAGAATGGCGGTGGACTCCACGCCCATACCGTAGGACAGGATCGTGGTTTCAACTTCAGGCATGTTTGCCTCCGTTTCTGCGCTCATCGGTTGTGTCGCGCAAGCCGGGGGGCGCGCGACGACTCGCGAATCACGCCGCGATTAGATCCACTCAAAATCAAGGCCATCTGGGAAGTGGTGCGGACATCAAGCCGCTTCTGTCAGCAAGTGCTCGTAGCGTTGGATGAGGCGCTCGGGATCGGTGTAGTCCACCTCGATTCCAACGGCGCTCGCGACGCTCCGGCGGACGTCGCACAACAACAAGGCCTCCGCTCGGGTCGGCACACAGCGTGGCCAGCCGTCGGTGTACAGCAAATGCTCCGGGATGCGGCTCTCGGCCGCCCCGCGTCGCCTGGCCCGCTGTTTCGCGAAATCCAGAGCTACACGCTGCTCTCCATCCAACAGGTGCGGCGCAACGTCGCCCAGCCAACGCGTGGGCTGGAGCGGGAACGTCGACGCAATTTCCAACCGCACCAAGGGTCGGTACACGTCGTGGTCGGCGTCGCACCGAGCCGCAGCAGCCAGATCGCTTGCCGAGCTGAGAATGCAGAAACAGCAGGAGACGCGGGACGAACCATAGGCCCTGTAGGCTTCGTGAAGCGGGAACTGTTTCTGTTCGAGGTACTCGAACACCTGCTGCGTGGTCCAGTCCAGAATCGGGTGCCAATCCAACCCGGAAGTGCGCCGCGAAACGCTACGGAGCTTTGGCTGCGCCTTCGCCACCGGCGCTCTCGCCCGGTTCGGACTCTCTTGCCGCCGGATTCCGCTCGCCGACAGGATAGTCTGATTCGGAAAGCACTCGACCAGAGCCCGGCTTATCACCGCAGTCTTGAGTTCCGAGGTACAGAACCGCATCGACGCCGTGGACCACGGCATGATCAGCTTTACGCAACTGAGTTTCGCGTAACGGCGGACGTTGTTCTCCCAGCGAACGTGCCAGCGATCCAACAGATCACCCCTCCCGCGTCGCACCACCATCAGTTCCAGTCCCACGTGGGCCGCCAGTTCCTCGCAAACGGGGAGTGACTGGCGCCACTCCGCACGTCCCAGATCGCTGTGGATGAGCAGGCGCGGACCCTGATGTCCATCTCGTTCAGATAATCAACCGTGGCGAACGCGGTGGCTGCGGAGTCCTTGCCCCCGGACACGCCAATCGCGACGGCCGCTCCGTTGCTCAACGCCTCAGTGACCTCAGGAGTCACCGCAATTTCACGACTGGGAGTCCAGATCGATTCGAACAAAGGAAACGGGTGAGCCATTGTGAAACCTCCGCTCCTTCGGGAAGGCATCCAAGCGTGCGAGATCCGGCGCCGCTACTTCCGGCCCATGCAACCGACAGAAAACAGGCACGATGGCGCATTTCTCCGCTCCCCTGCCCGCGCGCGCCCTTGGTCTTCGTTTCAGAGACTTTTGTATTCGGTGCCCGGTCCGCTTTAGACTGAGGGCGGAGTACAGTTATGCGCTGTTTTGAATGTGGGGCTGAATTTGACGAAATGAACGAATCTCAGCCAGTCTGCCCCGGCTGTGGAACCGTTCCAGGAGGCGGCCGTGATAGTGCCGACGTTTGCGCTCTTCTTGAAGACGCTGCTGCGATTGCCTCCGCGCAGTTCGACGGCGGAGAAGTTCAAGACGCCGGTCTTGACAACGACGAGCCTTTCGATCCGATCCGCATGCCGGTCGACTTGCAGGAAGCTGCCGATGACGCCGAAGCTCTTCTCCAGGCCGTTGGTTATGCCGCCTTCGTCCTGCCGGAAGGATTTCGTTTGTTCCAGTTCCCGACCGAACGAGTGATGTGAAGCCGCCCCACCATGCAACCGGCAGTCCCGACACGGCAGGCGCTACCACCAGCACCGGTGGTGTGCCAACGCGTGACCCGGCTGCACCCGGACGACTCGGCAATCAGGTGCGTCTTCCCAGACGCCACGTCCCTGACTCTCTCTCGCTTTCTCGCGAGCTTCATCAAGCCCGCGGACCAGATCGAGTTCGATCCAACCGCCGCGGATCCCGCTCGGGAACTGCGCCTGCTGCAAGCTTCAGGACGCCGCCCGCGAGAGATCTATCTCGCATCGATCGGCTATGTGGCACAGCCCAAGGCCGACAAGCGCAACGAATACTTCGTTCC
>Ga0209067_10000394_pt1 | contig 28519 bp, 44 predicted proteins | sample ColStrG_CSR_2013_FD_187199 | JGI IMG/M metagenome (GOLD analysis project Ga0209067, IMG submission 187199) | Freshwater sediment microbial communities in response to fracking from Pennsylvania, USA - Cold Stream Run_MetaG_CSR_2013 (SPAdes)... | ecosystem: Environmental > Aquatic > Freshwater >... | reverse complement strand
CTCCTTGGCTCCCTGTTGGAGCTTCGCCTTTTCCAGTTCCACCTTCGGATTCGGCAGCGGCGCAATGGCGTGCTTGCCTTTCGGGTCGGGGAAAAGCTGCTCCACGCCCACAACTTCCATAGCGTCAAGGAATTGCTTGATAACCTGATAGCGATCGAAGCCGTTAGGGGTCGCCTGCATGACCTCAAAGACCATCTTGGCCTTTTGCAGCTTCTGCGTAGAGCTGACAGCTACTGGATCAGCCGCTGGCATGATGAGCATTTTAGTGTCATCATAGTCAGTAGGCATGATAAGGGCGGCTGGGCCTTCGGTAAGGTCAAGCCAGTTCGCGGCCTGCTTCAAGTAGAGGCAGTTAAGGTGATAGCGCAGTTGTAACTCGTGGGCAAAGGCACGGTACATACGGTTGTACACTCCGCTGAAGAGCATCATGCCTTGTTCAAGGGTATTGCGGGAGGTTTCGGCGGGGGTGTTTTGGCCTGGGTTTACGCCAGTCATCACATCGGTGGCGCTGCCAATCTTCTCGCCGTAAGAGATAAGGAGTCCTAACAGGTGAAATAGCACTTCGCTCGGCGCATTGACTGGAAGCGGTACGATATTCTTGCGGAGGTCGTCGCCGCTGCCATCAACTGGCTTCCATTCAAACGGGTCAAAGGACTGCTTGCCTGATTTAATCTTCACACCACGGCCAAGGAACCCACCGCTTGTCGTGAGCATTGTTCCAGAGTCAATCATCTGATTGATGAGGGTGTCCACGGCTGCGTTTGTCGGGCCGAGGATAGCGCCAAGTCCCAAGCCGTAGAACCCTTGGTCAGGGGAAGGAATGAAGAGATAGCGGGTGAAGTGCTGGGTCGGCAGGATGCGGATGACTGGGTTGTCGGCTTCAAGCTTCATTAGTTCTTTTTCCAGCCGCATACGCTCAGGAGTGTCGGTGGAGTTGTCCTGCTGACGCTTCAGCTGACGGATTGTGTTGTCATTCTTTCGGAAGACGTCACCTGCATCATAGAATCGGGCAGCGATGCGGAGAACTTGCGCTGTGTCCAGTCTGACGAACATGACATAAGGCTCTGCATAGCCATCATCATCCAAATCCAGCCAGCAATGCTGCTCGATGATGGAGTAAGGGCGCAAAGAGTCCGAGAGCTGGTCGGTTACGCCAGCGATTTGGTCTGCGGTTGTCTTCAGCAGGTCACTATCGGTGCTTGTGGGCGAGGAAGCGGGAATGTTGTCCGTCATCGGCAGGCACAATCCGCGAGTCACCTGTTCTTCAATGTCATTCTCGAACCATTCCAGCTTGTGGCTGATGCGTTGCGCCTTGGAAAGGTCTTTGCAATAATAGTCCACCACGAAGTTCATCAAGGGTACGTGCTCTGACCGAGTGATGCCTTCGACTCCGTCGTAGAAGCTTTTCTTAATTGCGCAGCCCATGATAGCTGCAGACAGCTTCGCGCTCTCGTCATCCTCAAACCAGCCATTGTCCTCAGCCACCAGTTGATAGTTCATGTGGCTGCTGATGCGCTCGGCAGCCATATTGCGATGGCCTTCAGGGTCGGCGCCCCAAACTTGTAGTTTGGCAATCGAGCGCCCCTTGGTGAGGATGCTAATGCGAGCGAGGAATTGTAAGGCGGCAATGGTGACAAGTGGAAATTTGACGTTGCTTGCGTTTTCCCACGGGAAGCTTTTCTTCTCGACCATCTGCAAGACGACTTTTTGCGCGTTGGCTGTGCGCTGAACCCACGGCATCCGCGAAGCCACATCCACATTATAGCCTTCCACAGCCATCCTGCCGTAGTAGGTTAGTTCCTCTTGTGTTAGCTTCTGCGCGACATTGGGCATATTGGCGATGTCAGCCAGTTTGAGCTTAGTTTTATGTCCTGAGTAAGCCATCTAGTATCCTGTTGTGGGGTTGCGTCCGTCAGCTGCAGTCTGCACCATGCGAGCCTGTTCGCGGAAGGATAGTTCCTCTTCCGCTAGGAAATCATTATCGTCAAGAAGTGGCAAGTTGTCAATACCACGCGAGAGGATGGCGGTAGAGTCGAATTGGTCGTCAAGGCGGGCATCAGAGTAGCCTGTGAAGCGTAAGAGTTCGTCTTCGTAGGCGGCATACCATTCGGCCTCCTTGTCGAAGAAGACACTGGAGGCCTTCATGCGTTTTTGCAGGCTGCGGCCGCGCACGGCTTTGTCCTTGGTGCTGGTGAGGGCTTCGCATTGGAGAAAGATGTTGCGAGCGCGCATTTCCTGCTCAAGGACAGGTTGGAGCGCCTTCCAAATCACACCATCTTCCACGAAGAAGGTTTCGGGTTCGTAGGTTGTCTGGACTTCGAACATCTGGTCAATGAGTTCAGTGAAGTCCCAGCGCCCCACTCGCTGGGACGTGATGTAGAGCTTGTTTTCGGCCGACACACCGCCAATAGTCAGGGAGCTGCGGTTTGCTCTGTCGGCCTTGGAGACAGCGAAGTCCACGCCCACAGCCACCCGCATTTCCAGTTCGAAGTCCGCCTCCTGCATCGCAAGGAACCAGTCTTTCCGCAAGTAGGCTTCAGTGTTGTCGTAGGGGTCGTTAAGGTATTCTTGTGAGTAGCCGTTTTGGTCGAAGTCTTCAATGTAGGCTTGGCGGCGTTCACGTAGTGTCTTCTCAGACCATTGCTCGGGCCAGAGAATGTCGCTGAAGTCATCGAAGGACTTGTGGGCACGGTAGAAGAGGCAGTGCCATTGTTTGTTCTTCTGCAAGCGGCTGAGGAGAGAGTCCTCGTGCAAGATTGTGCCGTGGACGCGGATTTTACCGCCTTGGCGAAGAGAGGGGATAACAGCTCGGTTGAACCAGTGACGGAACTTGCTCCTGCGCTCTTTGTTTTCCACTTGTTCGTCGTCCTCAAGGTCATCACAGACGATAAGGCCAGGGCGAGTGCCCCGCCACTTGCGGCCACGGATTTTCTGTCCGCTGCCCCGTGCGATAATGCGGAACTGCTCGCCGTCCTTGAATTCCACCACAATTTCAGTCTTGGAGGTGACGACGAAGTGGTCGATTTGGAAGTCGGAGATTAGTTCTTCGTTTTCTGTAAGCTCGCGGGTCATGTCGCCCAAGTGCTCAATAGCCAGTTCTTCGTTGGTGCTTATGAGGATGACGTACTTCTCGACGCGGAAGAGAACTGTCCCCAGCGTATAAACATGGGTGAGGGCAGAAGACTTTGCATGGCCGCGTGGGGCTACGACATTGGCCTTCTGTACATCGCTGGCGTAGAGTGCCCAAGAGTCACGATGGAATTGTGGGACTGGCTTCGGTTCGTCAAAGCCCCGCATGAGGTACATACTGGAGAAGGCCTCAAGAAGCTGGGCAGTGAGTTTGGTGACAGCAGCCATTAGACAGCTTCGTGGTGAACTTCGACTTCGCCATCAATAGTGCGGAGCTTTTGGTGCTTGGCAAATTCGGTGACAAGACGGTCGGCAAGAGCGTCGGAGGTGAGCTGTTCTGCGGTTTTGGGGGCAGCTTGGACTTCGAGGACGTTACGCTGGCCAAGGCCGAGAGCCTTCATGGAGACTTCAGCTGTCTTCACTAGCAAGAACTCAGTCGGCTGCTCTTCACCTTCCCTGTCCATGCGCTCCATCAGCACATCGCCTGCTGCAATTGCCAAGGCCGCAAAACGTTCGCGCAGGCTAGCGGTGAAGGCAGGGTTGGAGATTTCGCTGCGGCGTGGGGCGAGGGCGGCTTGAAAGTCTTCACTGGCCAAAACCGAGGAGAGCCAGCTGCGCGGACGGCCGAAGCGCATGGCAAGCTGTTTTGGTGTGATGTGCGGCTCGGCTATCATCAGGTCAACCATAGCCTCAGGCGAGTAGAGGGCAGTCATCAGGCTGTGATTCCGAGGCCTTGCTGGGCCAGTTCGAGGGCTTTAAGGGCGAATGCTGCGCTGACGTTGGAAGATTCCAGTCGCTCATTGATTGCTTCAAGGCTGCGCGTGGCCACTCCCTTAAGTCGGGCGTTGAGATTCTGCGCGATGATGGGGTCAGTGAAGGCGCCCTTGCGCTGGGCGAGGCGGGCACTGAAGCTGTCGGAGCTGATGATGCGGCTGACCCAAGCCTGCGTGTAGCCGAAGACTTCGGCCAGCTCCTGTGAAGTGACTGTAGGGTCGGCAAGGATGACATCAATCATAGCATCATGGGTGTAGGTCAAGCGGACTGGGGCGCGGTTGCGGGGAAGAGTGCCCCCACTGTTATCAGCAGACTGCTGGGCGGCAGAAGTAGAAGTAATGTCAGTCATTGTAGCTGTATTCCTGTATTATGTATTACTGGCTTATGTATTGCTTTAAATGCGCGTCACGTAGCGCACGGGTGCATTATACGCACGCGAAGGGTTTTGCGGCAAGCGGCAAGCTGCGGCTGGATGGTTGGCTGCGGTTTCGGGCTGGCTTAGTGGCTGTGCTTGCGAGTTGTGGCCACGTTAATAATTAGTAATGTGGCCACACGGCAGAATCCGTCCGTCAGCCTGCGCGCACGGAGGGCGCAGACAATCCCGCAGCCGCCTGCCACTTGTCAGCAGCTCTGACTACTTGTGGCAGGTGCTGAAACTGCGGGGGGGGAGGGGATGCTGCCTGTTGCCGAATGGTCTTCGCGACAAGCCGCGCGCCCGTGGGAGCCTGATTGCGGTTTTCCAGCGTCCTGCCTGTTGCCTCCCATCACTTCGGCCAAGGTTCCTGCCGCCTTATACAATTTTCTGAAAAAAATTTCGCAGCTTTCGGCTTCGCGGCCAGTGGCTCCAGCTTACCTCTTGTCGCTCAGTGTCAAGCTGAGTCAAGGGCGAAGTGTGAAAAATTTGAAAAATTTGAAAAATTTGGGAAGGTGGTATAGCTCACTTTTACTTTTTCATCTTCTTTCCCCCCCCCAGCCTGCCAGTCGCGTGGCGTTATCCGCAGCTTATCCACTGGCTGGGCGGCTGGCGGTTGTCCGCAGCTTATCCACTGCTATAGTTATCCACAGGTTATTAACAAGCTTGCGCGTGCAGTTGTGGATAACTCGCGGGCTGTCACGTTGGTGACTAGAAGCGTGGGATTGGCACAGGACTTGCTAGCACGTGAGAGCGGTGTTGTAGCGTCTTGCGCACCTATACCTATACCTATACCTATACCTATAGCCATAGCTAGGCACTCGAGATATCTCTTATTGTCTTTACAATACTTTACAATTAAAAAGCTTGACACAGATAGAAGGGAGTGTATAATTGAGTGTATGGCAATAATGCCATGCTACTAGAGAAAAGAAAGGTTTATCATGAGTGCATTAATACTACTCGAGGAGATTTCGGGGGATTACGACGGGGGTTATGCCAACGCTGATTGGAAGTGTGCATTATACCGATTGCCGGAGTCGGATGATTATATGGCGATTGTGCGGGAGAGTGACAGCTATCGTATAGTATGCCAATTTACAATTGACGTGGGACACCAATTACACAATGCTCCAATAGCGTGCGCGTTGACATTTGGTGCTGCTATTGAACGCCTATTGGACAGGCAGCCTGTCCATGAGTTGTGATCACATTACTAATTAGTAATGTGAACACATAACAGGCAGCATACTGCGCCGCTACTGTATAAATTAACAGTATGCTGCCACCTAGCTGGTTCGATAGTGCTTTACGTATCTTTACAATAGTTTACACAATAGGGGTTGACAATGACGGGGCAGCTGCTATAATTGAACCCATAGCAATAACGCTATGACATTAGAAAGGTTTGAATAAATGATACATATTACAAAATCCACCACGTATAAACTTGATGGCTTACTCGTAGGAAATATGATAGCCAGCGATAGGGCAGGGCGCAGCCTCATTATAACAATTGTTGCGGGTACTGGGGAAATTTTGACAACTACGCAGACAGGCACTATCCCGCAGGATATTTATTTGCAGCTAATGGAAGCATTATACAGCAATTTGCCGATTAATATCTAAAATCCCACTAGTTACCTTTTATGAGAGGGTAACTGGGGCGATTTTGTCCAAACTTAGTTGCAATAAAGCAACACATTTTGAAAGGGTATTTTATGAAAACAGAAAACAAGCGCGGCGCAACTCACTGTGCTATCTCTCATAACGGGCAGATTCTCACGGCAACCTTTGCCAACGGGAAGACAGTCTCAGTGGACATCAGTAACCTAAGCGAAACTGCGAAAATCGCTGCAATAATGTATGGGTTAAGCAATAAGCTCAGCAACGCAGCAGCCCTTCCAAGGGATACAATGACGGGCAAGCCAGCCAGCATTGACGAAAAGTTTGACGCTGTGGCAGCAGTGGCAGAACGTTTAAACAGCGGTGGCGACTGGAACATTGTAGCAACTGGCGGCGGAAAATCGGAAGGTAAAATTCGCCCCCTACTCATCGAAACCCTGCTTCTTTACTCAGCTTCCAAGGGTTCACAGAAAACCCGCGAAGAAGTCACAGCGCAAGTCATGGCTATGGATATTGACCGCTGCCGCGGCTATAACAAGCTGCCAGTCCTGTTGCCGTTCTTCATTGAAGCGGCGGCTAAAATGGCACAGCCAGCTGATTCTGACCTTGCGGATGAGTTGTTAGCGGATTTATAAAATCCATGTTTAAGCTGATAGAATATCTGCTGGCAATAATAGCGATAATCTACTGGCTTTTGCATAGATTATAATCACAGCCCCTAGAAATAGGGGCTTTTTCTTTGCCCGTTCTTGGGTGCTGAGACTAGACAGCACGGGAAAACCCCGATAAAATGCCATAAATCCCATTTTAACCCTAGGAGCACCCAGCATTATGGCAACAGCCCCCCTCTCAAATTTCCCGATTGTCTTTGAAAAGCTCCTCCTGACCGCGTTCGCAAACCAGCCCTATGTGCTTAAAATGCCAACACAAGCGAAAGCCAAAGCTTTCCGCATGAAAGTCTACGGCTATTTCAACGCCCTAAAAGCCGAGGATAAGCGCAAAGACCTGATTGATATGGCGAACTCTCTGACAATCAAATATGCTGATGGCGAACTCGTCTTCTGTAGCCATGAAGACCAGTGGGAAGCGCAGCTCATAAAAGAAGCCCTTGGTATCCCTAATGTCACACCATCAAGCGAAATCAATCAGCTTTATGTCTCGCCAGCGATTAAAAAACTGGAAGAAGTACGGGCGAAACGCGCAGCGGCAGCTGCCAATGCATAAACTTCCCCAGTCTTGCATTTTCCAGTTGACAACTGACGCGCAAACACCTAAAATCCACTCTCACCCCGTTCATTATGGCAATCAGGGCAGCCATTTTCAATCGCCCTTCCTAGCAATCTTAGAAAGAAGCTACCATGACAACTGAAGACACCACGACAGACGCCCCAAAGGGCAAAAAAGAAGCTGAAATTCGCAGCGTTACCATGCTTAATGGCGATATTTGCGACTTCGCAGGCAACCGCCGCCTGTTAAAAAGCTCCCACATCCACGAAGGCAAAATCACTGTGCGCCTTGACTTCGACAACGGCGAAACTCGCATCTTCCATATGCCGCACAGCCTCAAAGACCAGTTCGCTGCTCATGGCGCGGAGCAAAAGCTGGGCGATGTCATTGCTGGCCTTAAGGACATTGATGACGCAGTGCAGGCAGTTGACGACCTGATGGACAGACTCAATGAAGGTGTTTGGGCTGTGAAGCGCGAAGCATCTGGCTTGGCTGGTATGTCCCAATTGGCAAAAGCTCTCACGATTTACTCAGCAGGTAAGCGTACTCCTGAGGAAGTTCGCGCAAAATTGCGCGATATGTCTGCCAAAGAGAAGGCTGCCCTGCGCAGTTCTGCTCAGCTGGCTCCAATTTTGGCACAGTTGGCTGCAGAAAAAGCCTCACGCAGCCCAGCAAAAGCTGCCATCGACTCCGACAGCCTCTTGGCTGACTTCGGCAATGAGTAAAATTCAAGCAGCTTAACCTTTCAATGCTTGAATTTTAAGCCCTCCAGTGTCAAAGCTGGAGGGCTTTTTTGTGTTCACATTAATAATTATTAATGTGAACACAAGTTCACATCAAATCGGCTAACTCTTGGTTGACAATGCGGGTGAACGGGGGGATAATCTAATCGTGGCAATAATGCCATGCTAACTATTTGCACTGAAAGGCAAACCATGACCCAAGAACTTACTGGCGAACTTAACTTCCCAGCAGACCTAGACGACCCCTTCGCCGCCCTTGACCGCGAAGTTGCCGCTGTCCTAGCAGCAAAAGAAGCGGAAGCTTCCCTTAAAGCAGCCGCAAAACAAGCCCGCGACCGCGCCGATGACCCTGAAAGTCGCAGGCTTGAGGCTGAACTTGACCGCATCCGCAATGCCAGACTGTGGAAAGCCACTTCAAATGTGGCGCTTTTTCGGGTTAAGAATTGCGAATGTGGCACTTCTCACGCTGTGCTTGAGCGACTTTTTGAACGTCAGGAGAACAAACAGCTGCTTGCTTCAAGGTTAATCGTGCCTGAGGGCAGTCTGCGCGACGACCTTCCCCGCTTAACCGACCGCATTGAAGAAGCTGTGCTGCAATGTGCAAGCTGCATTGGGACTTACGGCTTTGACCTGAGCGATATTTTCGCGGAAGTTGAAGGGGAAGACGGCGAAGAAGTTGCCTCGACAGATGAGACAGCTCCTGCTCTTGACACCCTCACAGATGATGAACTGGCTGAGCGCATTTACGCCTTAGACAGCGAGACATTTGCTTTACTGGAAGAACAAGACCGCCGCCGCCTCGCGCAGAAGCTGGAAGTCTCCCAATCCTTCCTCCAAGCCCACCTCAACACCACCGAAGGAGACTTCCATCATGTGTAAATTCACTGTCACAGCTCACAACCCTTACGAAGAAGGGTCTTTGGAGCACATCGCCTTCCGCGAAAAGCTTGCGGACATCAATTCCAGCCCTCGGTTCTGGGTAAGTGACTGGCGTTGGCTCACGCAGAAGCTGCCACTCGCGGCTTACGAACGGCTTTCTGCTTTTTCAGGTGATGAATGGGCGAAAATGTCACCTGAGCTGAGCGTGAAATTTCGGGAAGAACTCGCAAAACTTACAGGAGCACAATTCCATGAGAAAGATTGAACGTCGAATGTTGGCTGCAGTTAAGAAAAACATTAGCCTGAAGATGAGAAAGGATGAATGGAACTCACACACTGGGCAGTATTTGCTTTATGGTAAATGCATCGCAAAGCTTTATGAGGGAAAGCTTCTTGTAAGTCTTGCGGAACACTCCTCTCGGGTAACCCTAAGCCGCCTTCGCAATGTCTTCGGAGTAAGGCTTGACGTCAAGCGAGGTAATGTCTTTTTGAATCCTGTGGGTACTACTGACTTGGGGGTTCCCATGCACCCTTGTGAGTTCTACGAAGTAACTTCAGGACTGCCAAAATGAAGCACCAATTACCCCAAGATGAAGACGAACTCACTCTGCTACGCGATTTCACGGCAGCAGCCTTACGATTCGCAGCCGTAAGCCTCGGGATTCTCTGCTTTTATCTGCTTATGTCGGCGGTGATGTATGACTAACCGCCGACATAAGCGTGTTCTCCCGCCCCTGTGGTATCGTGCAGGGCTTCTCTACATCAAGTGCTGGATTATTGCAATGGTGCTTGGTATTACTTACCATTTGATTAAGGATTTATAAGATGGAAAACATTAAAATTACTCTGCTGACCCTTAGCCTACTCGCCAACTCTTACATCGCATTGCAGCTTATCCCTGAAGCTATCGACACTCAGGGATTACACAGTCTAAAGTTGCGACTGCTTGCCTTACTTGCAGTCATTCTCAACTTGGGTTCAATTGTTTGGTGTATCGTTTACTTTCAGGAGATTCTAATATGACCCCCTTCCGCCCTATGCTTGGTGTTGCCATCAAGTCCCCCTCAGCCCTTCGCTACCCCTTATGGGCATCGCCTAAGATTGACGGCATCCGCGCTCTTGTCCGCGATGGTGTGGTGTACAGCCGCAGCATGAAGCCAATCCCCAATTCTTGGGTGCAGGAAGCCTTCGGCCTGCGCCAGTTCGAGGGCTTTGACGGTGAGCTTATCCTCAACAACAGCTTCAACGAGACAACTTCCGTGGTAATGTCCCACGATAAGCCCATCACAGGACTGCAATACAAGGTCTTTGACCTCGCTGGCAGACATCAAAAAGAGCCATTCTACAAGCGACAGGAAATCTTAAATGAGTGCTTTGACCTCTTTAAGTACCGTGATGATGTGGAGCTGCTGCCGCAGGGTTGCATTTACAATGAAAAGGACTTACAGCTCTACGAAGAGATTGTACTGGGCATGGGCTACGAAGGCGTCATGCTTCGCAACCCCAATGCCCCCTATAAGCAAGGTCGCAGCACCCTTCGCGAACAGGGGATGCTGAAAGTCAAGCGCTTCGAGGACATGGAGGCTGTTGTGACAGGCTTCGAACCCCTCTACACCAACGAAAACACTGCCCATGCAGACGAACGTGGCTTCACCAAGCGCAGCACTCGGCAAGAAGGCAAGGTACAGATGGATATGCTGGGGACTCTGCACGTTAAAGGTGTCGCTGTGCCTTGGCAAGGCAAGGAGTTTTGCGTGGGCGGGGGCTTCACCGCCCAGCAGCGCATCGACCTCTGGCAAGCCTCACAGCAACTCCTCGGCAAAGTCATCCGCGTCCGCTACTTCCCTTACGGCAGCGTTGACGCCCCACGCTTCCCAGTCTTTGCAGGCTTCCGCGACCCTCTTGACATGGGAGAGCCAGCATGAGCTTTGATTTCAACATCCCACTCCCACCAAAAGCTCCACGCGACAGGCTGGGACTTAAGGACTTTCCCACTGGAGCTTCTAAGTTCTTCGCGGCTCACGAGATTTCCCGTAATCGCCTGTACACTGCCCTAAACCATCATAACCCCGATGCCGACTTCTCTGTTCGAAAGCTGACAGAAGGCGGAGTTGTGGGCTACAGAGCTTGGAGAACGAGATGAAAACTTATGACATCCTGTTAAGCTCCCTTTCCAGTACCCAGCGAAAGAATAATTTACGCTGGATGCGTGGGATAAGAGCATCAAGTCTTACAGAAGCGGCGGGAAAGGCGACAGCAAAATGCCCAAGAATCGGCATTACACCGCCGATTATGTCCATAGGCTGGGAGGTCTGGAAATGAAAGCCCCTTCCGAACTCGAACGCGAAGCCTACATCCGTGGCGACACTGCGGCTGCAGACATCTACTACAAAGCGTGCATTGTGGACAAGATGAAAACTCAGCTGGAAAGTGGAACTGCCCACATTGAGGAAGCTCGGGCTACGCTGCCCGAAGAAGGCTGGATTCTCACCGCCCTCCGCGACAGACTGCCTCGGGGCAACCGCAGTATCGCAGTCATCATGGAAACACTCGAAGACCTTGACACCGAACTGGCTAACCTCATCGGCTGCGCCCAAGAAGAACTCTCACTCGCAACTAAAGAACTCTTACTCACAACTAAGGAACTGAAATGAATACCACCCTCCACTTCGGCTTGACCGAGGAAATCAAAGCAAAGCTTGACCTGCTGCTCTTTTCGCAAGTCGAACTCCGCGTTCCCAAGGGAGCTTATAAAGCCTACCTTGAAGGGCTTATTACCCGTGATTTGAAGGCGATGCAAACCCCATGCCCTCAGTGCCGTGGTACAGGTATAGGAGCTTCCCATGTTTGAACTCTCCTCTGAACAAGAACTCGCTGTGCAAGGCGTTTTGGACTTCATCCAAAATCCCCACCCAGCTTCCCCTTACTACGTTCTGAGTGGCTACGCTGGCACAGGCAAAACCTATTGCCTTCATGCCATCCTAGAACGCACCAAGCGGAGCAAAGTGTCCTTCGCCTTCACTGCGCCCACGAACAAGGCTGCGAAAGTCCTCATGTCCGTGGCCAAGGACGCCAAGACCATCCACTCCCTCTTGGGGCTGTACCTCGATAAGTCTGGCGAACTCAAGCGGCTCACTGGCGGTAAGCTCACACATAAAGACTTCCAGCATCTTGACGTGATTATCGTGGATGAAGGCTCAATGATTTCCGAGGGGCTGAAGGCGGAACTCGATAAAATCACCAGCAAATCTTCCCTGAAGGTGCTTTTCCTTGGCGACCCTGCTCAGCTCCCGCCAGTCAAAGAGGGCGACTCCCCCATTTGGCAGCTTCCGCGTGGCCAGCACCTGACCAAAGTCATGCGCCATGACAATCAAATCCTTGCCTTGGCCACCCGTATCCGCGAAGCAGTTAACCATCCCGCCCCCAGCATCGAAATCGTCAGCGACAACGATGGGGATACTGGGGTCTGGAGGCTGAAATCTGTCCCCTTCAAAGCCTCGATTCACAAAGCTGCACTTGATGGACTGTTCAGCGACCCGCTGGCGTGTAAGGTAATCGCATGGCGCAACACCAAAGTAGACGAATACAACCAACTCGTCCGCAGTGCCCTGTGGGGAACAGAAGCTCAGCTTAATCGCTACGTTGTCGGAGACAGAATCATTGCTGCCGCCGCTCTCCAAAGCGACGACATCATCATCATGACCACTGATGAAGAAGCCCTTATCACAGGTGTAGTTGTTGGTCGACATCCTGCTGCCCCCGACTACAGCATCTTCTTCCTGACCTGCCGAACTGAGAATGGGCGCACGGTGCAGCTTCGCGTCCTACACCCCGACTCAGAAGAAGCCCATCGTGGCAAACTCAATCGCATGGCGGAAGAGGCCAAAGGCTTCCCCAAGCTCTGGAAGGACTACTGGAACTTCAAGGAACTCTTCCACGAGGTAAAGTACGCCTATGCCATCACTGCCCATCGTTCGCAGGGCAGCACGTATGCAAATGTATGGGTGGACTGCATGGACATTCTCGCAAACCGTAAACGCAAGGAAGCCTTCCAGTGCCTTTATGTGGCGTGTACGCGCCCCTCCACGCGCCTCTACGTCCAATAACGTCAATAACTTACTAGACAATGTGAACCTATCGCATTATAATTCATCCCCTAGCCAAATAGAAAGCACTACAATATGTCAGACATTATCGCATCACAGATTCAAACATGGCGGCAGAAAGTCCTTGACGGGACAATCACCAAAGCCGAAATGACTGAGGCCATCGCTGCCATCCGCAAAGAGCGCATAAACGCCAGCGTCAAATCCGCTGTGAGCCGTGCCAAGCGCACGCCAGTCACCATTGACGCCGATTCACTCTTGGAGGGCTTCTGATATGATGCAAGCCCGTCCAATGTTCCCACATACTTGGGATAGCACAATTCTCAGCACCTTTCGCAGCTGCCCACAAAAGTTCTTCCGCCAGTATATGCAGCACTGGAAACCGAAAGCCCAGTCCGTGCATTTGGTGGCAGGTGGTGCGTTTGCGGAAGGCATTGAAAAAGCTCGTATGGCGTTTTACTTCAATGGCGATTCCGCTGCCGAAGCCGAAGCTGCTGGGGCTGTCGCCTTGATGAAGCACTATGGAGACTTTGAGTGCCCTCCCGACAGCGCCAAGTCTCTTGAACGTATGCTTGGCGCATTGGAGTTCTACTTCGATAATTACCCACTTGGAAAAGATAATGCTGAGCCAATCACCCTCCAAGGCGGCCGTAAGGCTATTGAGTATTCCTTCGCGCACCCACTGCCGCTAGTGCATCCTACGACAGGCGACCCTATACTATACACAGGACGCTCGGATATGGTTGCTCACAGGGCTGGCGGAGTCTTCAACTACGACGAGAAGACTACAACAAGCCTCGGAGCCTCTTGGTCTCGCCAGTGGGAAATGCGCTCTCAGTTCACTGGTTACCAGTGGGCACTGGCACAACAAGGAATTGAGTGTCAAGGAACTATTGTCCGTGGTGTCAGCATCCTCAAGACCAAGTACGATACTGTGGAAGTCGCCACCTATCGCACGAAGTATGAAGTAGAACGCTGGGAAACGCAGGCTGTCCGCGACATTAAGCGTGCCATCACCATGTGGCAAGAAGGGTATTGGGACTTCAACCTCGACGGAGCTTGCAATGACTACGGAGGCTGCAGCTTTACCCCTGTATGCAAATCCCATCAGCCCGACAATTGGCTTCCAGTGTACTTCGAGCAGAAGGTTTGGGACCCCCTTGCCCGACGCGAGCTGACTGTGGAAGAGTGGGAGGCGAGCTGGAAATGACACCAACTGCTCGCAATCGGCAGTACTGGGAATACCGCAAGAAGATTCTCACTGGTGAAGTCCCTGCCACACAGTCTTACGACGACTACAAACGCATCCGAGAACAGAAAAAGCTATGGCCAGCTTTAAAGGCCGTTAACAAACCTAAGGAACTTTCAAAATGACAACCACATCCACACTCCCTGGCCTTAACATCCTTCTTATGGGGCCAGCAGGCACGGGCAAGACCCACAGCATCGGCACACTTGTTGACTCAGGCGTTGAGGTGTTCTACTTGGGGCTGGAGGCAGGCCTCGAATCGCTCTTGGGCTACTACACCGACCGCAAGAAAGAAATCCCTGCCAATCTTCATTGGCATTTACTCGCAGCACCCAAGGCCAGCTTCAGCGACTTCCTCTCCAGTGCCACAAAAATCAACACCATGTCCCTTGATATGCTGGCGAAGGCCGTTGACCCTGACCGTGCGAAGCACAACCAGTTCCTCAAGCTCATCGAAGCCCTCAACAACTTCCCTGATGACAAGACTGGGGAGAAGTTCGGCTGTGTGGATACTTGGACACCCTCCCGCGCCCTTGTCATTGATGGTATGGCGGGGCTGGCTAACGCTGCCATGTCCCTCGTTGTCGGCGGTAAGGCTGTTCGCAATCAATCCGACTGGGGGATTGCCCAGTCTCAAGTCGAGAAAATTGTCCGTATGTGGACTGAGAATTGCGATTGCCACTTCGTTCTCCTTGCTCACGTTGAACGCGAAACAGATGCAGTCCTCGGTGGTGTGAAGCTGATGATTTCCACGCTTGGTAAAGCCCTCGCTCCCAAGCTCCCACCCATGTTCTCCGATGTTATCCTGACCGTACGCGAGGGCAACAAGTTCTCATGGGACACTGCCAATGCACAAGCTGATGTCAAGACCCGCAATCTGGAAATCAAAGCTGGGCTTCCTGCTGACTTCGGACCGATTATTACCAAGTGGAAATCTCGCGGTGGCGTGATATGACCACATTAATAATTATTAATATGACCACATAAAAGGAGACTATCTCAGACACTTAACCCAACACTCACCACTCACAACATTGCACTTATTTCTTTTCATTTCCCATTCTCAAAGGACTCATTATGTCATTCGACCCAGATTCATTCCTGAACACTACCACCACTCAAGCTGGCGACACACGCCTTCAACCTGTCCCCGTAGGCGAGTACCCTGCCCTCGTCACTGAGGTTAAAGCTCGTCAATGGACTGGCAAATCCGACCCAACAAAGTCAGGCGTTGCCCTCGACCTCACTTGGGAACTCGAAAGCATGGACTTAAAACACGCCCTTGGCCGTGACAAAATCACTGTCAAGCAGGGCATCATGCTTGACCTTACCCCTGATGGGGCGCTGGACTTTGGCACAGGCCGCAATGTCAGCCTCGGTCGCTTGCGCGAAGCTGTTGGCTTGAACACTCCAGGCCAGCCATTCGCGTTCTCGATGCTGCAAGGCCGCGCTGCAAACGTGAAAGTCACGCATCGCTTGGTGGAAGATGAAGCCTACCCTGAAGTAAAATCAGTGTCGGCTATGTAAGATGGTGGGGCAGCGCACCAGCTTGAGCTTCGGCTCTCGACGCTTGCCCCCGCTTGAGGTTTTAAAAGAGGGCAGGCATTCACCCCAAGGTGGGTGAATGAAGGAAACACTAGCCGTTCCTGCTCTCCCTTAAACCCTTAACTCTCGGACTATCCTTATGACTTTCATTCGCATCGCAGAAATTCACATCCCTGAATCTCGCCAACGCAAGGCCTTCGACGAAGTGGCCTTATCCGACCTTGCAGAATCCCTGCAAACCACAGGTCTCCTTCACCCTATTGTCCTGCGTGAATCCCCTGAAGGCCTCACACTTGTGGCTGGAGAGCGTCGCCTCCGTGCCATGCAGCAGTGCCATCTTCTCGACCTCACAGTCTTGCATCAGGGTAAGCCCATCCCCGAAGGCTGCGTCCCTTACACCAATCTCGGTCAGCTTTCTGAACTTGAAATCGAGGAAGCCGAACTAGACGAAAACATCCGCAGGGTTGACCTCTCTTGGCAAGAGCGCGATGTCACCCTAGCCCGCATTCACGCCCTGCGCACCAAGCAAGCCCAAGCGCAAGGCCGCGTTCACACAGTCGCCGACACCGCCCATGAACTCTCAGGCCGCAGCGACGGAGCTTATCAAGACAATCTCCGCAAGTCCCTTGTCGTTGCGCGTTATATGGACAATCCTCTTGTGGCCAAAGCCAAGGACACCAACGAGGCTTTCAAAATCATCAAGCGCCAAGAAACCGCACAGCAGAACGTCCAGCTCGCTCGCACCATCGGCAAGACCTTCACAGCGCAAAACCACAAGCTCTACAATGAAGACTGTCTCCAGTGGATGTCCGCTGCTCCAGCGGGGTACTTCGATGTTATCTGTACTGACCCTCCTTATGGCATGGGTGCAGATGACTTCGGCGATATGGGTTCCGCTGCTCGTGCTGCCGATACCCACGGCTACAAGGACGACAAAGCCCACTGGCGCAAGCTGATGACCGCGTGGGCGCCTCTGTCCTTCCGCATTACTAAGCCCGAAGCCCACGCTTACATCTTCTGCGATATCGACATTTGGGAAGAGCTCAAAGCTCTCATGCAAGCTGCTGGTTGGTATGTCTTCCGCACCCCTTTCATCAGCAGCAAAGGCACTGGAGGCCGCGTCCCCCTGTGGGATGAAGGCCCTCGTCGCTCTTGGGAAATGCTGATGTACTGCATCAAAGGCCACAAGCACACCACAGGCATCTACGGTGACGTTATCACAACCTCAATGGAAGGGGAAAAGTACGGACACGCAGCTCAGAAACCTGTCGCCCTCTACTATGATTTACTTCGTCGTTCAGTTAAGGCTGGAGATAAGGTTCTTGACACCTTCGCAGGAACGGGAACAATTTTCCCTGCCGCCCAGCCTTTACTTTGTGAGGTCACAGCCCTTGAGTTATCTCCTGAATACTATGCCATTGCTTCGAAGCGGCTAGCAGAATTGCAAACCCCTGCCCAAGCCTCCGATGGTGCAGCCCTCATGTCAGAACTCTTCAGCTTAGGAAAATAAATGCTTCAACCTTTCGGCAACACTTCAGCGAAAATCCTCATTGTCGGGGAGTTTGCAACAGACACCGACCTGCACGGCAACCGCCCGTTCGCAGGGGCGCGTGGGTTTGAACTCAATAAGATGCTGGAAGAAGCAGGCATTCAGCCACGAGATTGCTTATTTACCTATGTCGTAAATGACAGGGTTGCTGGCAACAACATCGACTCTCTTGTGGCGCCGACTAAGGCGAAAGCAGGTGTGGGCGATGTGCTGCGCGAGGGGAAATATGTCACACCACAGGTGCTTAAGGGGATTGATGCATTATCGGCGCTAATTGAAACCATGCGCCCGAATATCGTCATTACAATGGGTAATCTAGCCCTGTACGCCCTCACTGGCGAATGGGCTAGTACCCTATGGCGTTCATCCATCTTATCGGCTAAAATCGCCCATAAACCCAAGGTCTTACCCACCTATGGACTTAGCCTTGTGATGATGCAGTACTCCCTGCGCCCCATCTTCATTCACGACCTGAAGCGTGCTAAGCGCCAGTCCCTCGCCCCTGAAATTGCAAGGAAGCATTATGAGTTCACCATCAGACCAGACTTTGCAACCGCTGTTTCTACCCTCACAGGGCTTGTGGAACGCAGTGTACAAGCAAGGCAAGCTGGTAACTCCTTTCCCCTTGGTGCTGACATCGAAACCCGAGCAGGGCACATCGCCTGCATCGCCTTCGCTTGGTCAGGAACCGAGGCTATCTGCATCCCACTCATGTGCCAGCATAGTGACGAAGGCTACTGGAGCCTAGAAGAAGAAGTAGAATTGGTAATGCTGATACAGCAGCTCCTTCGCCACGCGAAAATCGTGGGGCAGAACTGGAACTACGACGCGCAGTACATCTACCGTCACTGGCACATCATCGCCCCTGACGTGGAAGACACCATGATTCAGCACCATAGCTGCTTCTCGAACCTTGAGAAAAATCTCGCGTTCCTCAGCTCCATGTACCTCGATGACCACCTCTACTGGAAGGACGACCGCACCAACTGGGAAACTGGGCCGAAAGGGGAAGGGGAAGATGTTTACTGGCGGTATAACTGCACTGACGCAGCCCGCACTCTTGCCATCAATGAAGTCTTGACTAAGGTCATCGCTGCCTTGGGTATGGGTGGAGTTAATGCCTTCCAGCAAAAGCTAGCCCCAGCTGTCTTGCAGTCTATGATTCGTGGGGTGAAGCTTGACCGCGAAGCACAAGGCCAGCTCTCCTTGACCATCCAACAGGAAATCGCCGACCGCGAACAGTGGTTCTTAGATGTTCTTGGCCATCCTCTTAACATTAACTCTCCCCCACAAATGAAGGATTTCTTCTACCGTCAGATGGGGCAGAAAGAAGTTATCAGCCGTAAGACAAAAAAAGTCACCTGCAATGATGAAGCGCTGCATAAAATCGCCGACCGCGAACCCATCCTGCAGCCCATCACCCGCAAAATTGCCGAGCTTCGCTCTCTTGGTGTCTTTCACAGCACCTTCGTCATGGCCTCAGTGGACGTGGACAGCCGTATTCGCACCATGTTTAATGTCTGCGGAACGGAAACCTACCGCTTCTCCAGCACCAAAAATGCCTTCGGCAGCGGACTTAATATGCAGAACATTCCCAAGGGGGGTGAAACCGAGGACGACGGCCTCAGCCTTCCTAATGTCCGCAACCTTTACGTGCCCGACTTCGGCAAGACCATGTTCGACATTGACCTCGACAGCGCCGACCTTCGCATTGTGACGTGGGAAAGCGGATGCGAGTGGATGAAAGACCACTTCCGCAATGGACGCAAGCCTTACATCGAAGTCATGCGTGAATACTATCACAACCCCAGCATGACTAAAAGCAGCCACCCCCGTGAATATGCCATGTTTAAGTCCCTGTGCCACGGCACGAACTACCTTGGCACGGCAGAAGGCATCGCCCCACGCATCGGCCTTAACGTCCATGAAACGCAGCGCATCCAAAAGTGGTACTTCGACCTGTGCCCCGAAATCCGCAAGTGGCAGGACGACATCAAATCCCAAGTCTCCAGCAATCGCTGTGTCAAAAACGTCTTCGGCTACAAGACTTACTTCTTCGACCGAATTGAAGGTACAATCTTCAATCAGGCTGTGGCGTGGATACCACAATCCACCGTTGCTTGCTTGATTAACCGCGCATACGTGAATATAATGGAGACTCTACCTGATGTTGAAGTGCTCCTGCAAGTACACGACTCCCTTGTGGGGCAGTTCGACACCTTCCGCAAGGAAAAGGCAATAGCTGATATTGTCAAGTGTAGTGAGATTCCTTTGCCTTATGCAGGGGAACCTTTAGTTATTCCAGTTGGTATCGCGACGAGCGATAAAAGCTGGGGAGATTGTAGATAGTTTAACTTTGAAAGGTTATGATGAACAAAACCCTAGACCCTGATGCGGTCAACCGACTAAACGCCAGCCTACAGCGCTACCAGCCACGAGCTGAGAAGCTTGCTCTCGCCGCAGCCTTCCGCCAACTGGAGCAGGAAACCGCAGCCGAACACTTGCACAACCTGCATACGGAAGCACAAAAAGAATACAAACGCAATTTAAGGAGCTACGAACATGATTAAGCAAGCAACAGCAATGACCGACCCGCAAAATCAGGTAAAACAACTGACCGAGCAAGCAAGGCGGGTGTGTGATGACTAAGCAACTACTAGAACAGGCTGTAGCTTTGGCAAAAGATGTGCTCGATAGCTTGGAAGATTGGGCAGGGTATGCACCTACGTACTTCAAGGGAAAGCACGGATATTCTGTGCAAGTTTTGCAGTACAACCAGCGCATAAAAGCCCTAGAAGCTGCTATTGCATCTTGGAGTGATGAGCCTGCGGCTAATGGATGCCAATGTGTTGTATGCGGCGAATGGCAGCGTTGGACACCATCGGGTATGACTTGCAAAAATGGTCATGGTGGCGCACAAGGTATTAACACAAAACTCTACACCCGTCCAGCACCAAGCGAAGTAACGGCAGCGCAACAATGTCTTGAAAGGGCGAAAAATGTTACGTGAGACGCTGTTGAAAATCAAGAAATCCTATTTTTCTCTTAACGAAGTGACTATGGACAAATCATTAGAACAAGCCTATCAAGCAGGCGCAGAAGCCGAGCGTGAGGCGTGTGTAAAGGTTTGCGAGAGGGCTGCACGTAATCCTTCTACTGATGATGCGTACATGTTATCCAGACAAATCCGCGAAAGGAAAATAACATGAACTACATACCATACCGCGAAGGTAAAGTTTACGACAAAGCGCATCTACGCCCGTTTGATTTGGACTTGGCAAAACAAGGGCATTCGTTGGCGCTTAGTAGCGGAGCAGAAATCCGATTATTCCGAGAGACAAGAATCGGCATTTATGGTTTTGACTATTGGCTTCCTAACTTTGGCTGGTCTTCGACTGGATGGTATAACGATATTAACGACCTTAACTTGTACCTACGCCTCGCACCCCTTGCAGTCAGAGACGGACGACCGCTTCATGTGGGGGATGTGATTGAAGTCGAGGGTCGTACATATCTTAACGAGTGGTTTATTAAAGTCTTTGAACTTAAAGACTCTTCGCATATAACAAGCAAGAGCAAGGTGTGGCGCTTCCCAAACGATGAAAAAGCAAAGGATATTTTATGAGTGAACCGCTTAGTTTTACCGTAAAAGTAACCAGCTGCAATGACTGTCCTCACGCGAAGATTCATGATTACGAATCGTGGTGCGCCTATGTTAATTGTCCCCGTTGCGAATTTGAAACCTTTGAGGAAAATTGTCTCGGCATAACGCCTTCCTGCCCTGCTTGGCAGGATCAACAAAAAGAGAAAATAGAATGAAACCAACTAGAGAACAACTAGAGCTTGCGGCTAAGGCGGCGGGAATTGAAATATACCTGACTAAATCAACACCCGATAGAGTTTTTTACCGACTTGACATTTGTGAGGAGTGGCGTCCAACGGAGGACAAGTCCGAGAGCTTTGAACTTATGGTTGCTTGTGGAATTGATGTTGAATTTAATGAAGCTGCTGGAATAGTCTATACGGAAAAACACTCATGTTGCATCAGGGTATTTGTAGATGAAGACTACAATAACGACAAAGGTCTAGCCACCATGTGGGCTATCTTTTTATGTGCTGTTGAGATTGGGGGGGCTGTGCGATGAGGGAAGTACCTATAGAATTTAAACTGGCAAATGACCTTGGTTATTTTCGTAGCATTCTTGTGCCGATTATGATGGCTGACAAATACGATACCTTAAAGCAACCAATGACTGCCATGACAGAGAAAATCCAGCAAACTAAAAGATTGGAGGGTAAGCAATAATTCCACGTCGATTATATGGTCACATTACTAATTAGTAATGTGACCATATAATTTCCGATATTCCTTCAGCTCCTCTTGCTGCATCATTGCGTCGGCAGCAAACCTTGCAAGAAATTCCGCATCTCCGCTTGATAATTCCGCTCCGTTCCCCCCAGCACACTTGTCACTTTCGGTGGTGGCGGGAGTTGTGGGCAAGTCTGCGCGACGGGCACTGCGCTGGCGCAAGCTGTCAGCAATAGCAGCATCACGCTGCTGAGCAATAAGAGTAATCTGTTCATCTGCTTTCTCCTGTAAAGTTGTGGCGATTTGCTGCCAGTTGGCTGTCGTTTTCTGTGCGGCAAGGATTTGAGCATCCACAGCCCTCTGCTCCTGCATTTTGTAAGTCGCAAGCTTCTTATCCCCACTGCGCAGCCCCTCCACATACCCAACACTGGCAATCCCAGCTGCTACCAGCAGCACCGCAAGCAATTTATAAACCGTAATCATGTCAGCCCCTTCAGACAAACCTTCTGTTCATCCAGCCGCCGCTGCCTAAGCCCAGGCAACACAACCATCATACCTGCCACTCGTGCCTTATCCCATTTCGGCAGCTCATTACAAGCAGCTTCCCAATTTCCATCATGAAGGTACTTGGCCATTGTAGAGTGGCTTGGCTCGCAGACGACTGATTCACCTAAATTGTAGGCGGCATCACTCATTGCGATAGTTACGTTATCGGGTATGCCTCTAGGAACGCATAAAACGACGTTTGAGACGATTTTCTGCACGTCCATATCCAACATAGCCCGACACTCGTCGAGCGAATATACGCGGTTTTGAACGTTGTGTGTTTCCCCGTAGCAAACCGTAAGCACCCGTGGCGGGTCATAGTAAGGAGTAAGTTTCACCCCCTCATGTGCTGCCGCCATTGCCACCACAGCAGCCACGACTGCCGAAGTCTTACGCGCTTGTGGTGTCAGTGCCATGAAGAACATCCTGCTGGATAATGCTGGCGACCATGATGGCCAAGCCCAGCACTGCGTTGATGACGGCAAAAGTAGTAGGCGGCAGGAAGGCCGACACAGCTCCGATGAACTGCTGGGCTGTGTTCAAGACTGCCACAACCGCAGCCAGCCGCACGAGCCAGCTTTCCTTCAAAATCCGCTGCCAACGACTTGTGAGGTTCATACTATTCTCCTGATTGTGGGATATTTGGGCCGAATTTATGCCTGTCCCACATACGCCACAAGACCCACACGAGGGTGGCTGTGGTGAGAAGGGTAGTCATAACCGCGTTAAGGATATCAAACCAAGCAATGACTGTGACAGTGCCAGCTGCGAGGTCGAGAGCGTCCTTGAGAAGGGGTGGAGTGTTTTGTAAGCTCATGAAGTTGCAGCGGCAGGCGCTGTCGTATTAGCGGCAGGGGGTGTCGATGTGACAGCTGGCAAGGGGGTGTTTCCCGCTGCCAGCCATAGCTGATAGGCTCGATAGTCTGTGTTAAGGGGGTCGGAGGGGATATAAGCCTTATCGGAGAGGCGGATAATCCCTGTAAAAAATTCTGTGCACTGGTACATGGTCAAAGCTCCGCTGATAATGTAATAGAAGGTTGATAATACTGAGCAGTCGTCCCCCCAGTCGTCACACTGCCCATCGCCATTGTGCGCCCACTGGTTGGAGTAATGGGAAGCACAACCCCATTAGCAGTACCACCAGCAGCTGCCGATGTGATGAAAACTGTCGGCGTGGCTCGCATCTGGCAAAGAAACGTAAACCCACTGCCAAAGGATGCCGGAGCATCTGACCGATAGCTATTAAGAATATAAGTGCTGAGAATCTGATAATACCGTTGGCACAGAGTTAACTCCTGCCCAACTGAGCGATTCTCGAAAGGAGTTGGGGCTGTCCCTGCCTCTAATTGAACCTGAGAAAAAGAAAATTGCCCAGTTGCAAGCCCAGCTCCCGAGAGGATAAAGCTAACTTGTAATCCGTTTATACTGTTCACAAGGCCGCTTGGCATGGCTACAAAATATGATGTAAGTGGTGTCCCTGCTGGAAGGGTGAAAGATGTGCTGAAAAGTGTATTGCTGCTGGCAGGGTTTGTATACCAAGAATCACCCCCCGCAGTCGGGGAGGACAGCACTGTTGTCAGTGTCATTGGGAAAAAGCTGTTATTACCAGCTTGGAAAGAGAGGCAAAGCGGCACGTTAGTAAGGTTAAGGCAATTCTGTGCTTCAATTCTCTGGCACAGGGTTATACTTGTCGTAGTTCCATTTCCATACTGAGCAAGATTCAACTGATAGCCCGAATTATTATTATTTGAGCCTCTTTGGGCATACGCTCCAGTGCCTAAACTAGCAAAAGCCCACCTATCCACACAGTAGGTTATGACATTACTAGTATCATTCTTGAAAACTGCGGCTCCCGCATTTCTTTGGTCTATACGCATTGCCCCGTTAATGAGCAGATTTCTCCCACTAAGATACCCACTAAGATACCCAAGCTGCCCAATTTGCCACTGCTGCACGAAGTTTTGCAGCCCTGCCGCCGTGACACGCAGCTCGAAAGTCGTCCCTGCCTGCCACATTTGCGCCTTGCTGCCATCTTGACCGCGAACAATTGTGAAAGTGTCCCCTGCCGTGGCCGTGACCAGCACCCGCTCCCAAGACTGCGCCACGCCGTTCAACACAGTTGTAAGAGTGCCGTAGAAATAATCCCCGCTTTGGCTGATGACTGGGAACATCGCCCCCTGACCACTGACTAATTGCAGCGAAGTGGCACCAGCAGCTAGTGAGTTAAGCAACTGTCCGCTGGCATTATTTGTAAAAAGATTGCTGTTCATGTGAGCTTAGCCTATGGTGAAAGTATCAATCGCCGACCCGCCTATTGTATGCGAAGCTGGCTGGCTTGTCAAGCCTAGAATGAAGATGTATGGGGGGAGAGGCCGAGTCCAAGGAACTGAAGGGTTGTCAGTCACCCCACGCAGAAAGTCTTGCGGATTGCGCTTCTCCTTGTGGTGAGAGCAGACCCGAAAATTGTCCCACGTTTTCATGGCCGTGCTTGACTTGGCCTTCTTTCCGCAAAGGTCGCAGTAGAAATTCCATTCGCCATCAGCAAAATAGTCAGCTTCAGCCATGATGCTCCTTTTATGTGAACACGTTAATAATTATTAATGTGAACACAGTTCACGTCCCCGCAGGAGCAGTGCGCCCCAAACGATTCACAATCTGCTGTACCTGGTGCAAGTACTTGGTCACAGCGCCCGTGGGGTCAGCCTGCACAGGCAATTGCGGAGCAGGAGGAAGAGCTAAAGGCACCAGTGTCTTGTTATAAGTGGTAGTCATGCGTACTCCCAGCTTGTGGCATAGCCCATTGCCTGCAATTCAGGGAGCTGATGCTCCAAGCGCTTGCCAATATCAGTGCGGTACAGTGGGCTATTGGCCAGCTCAATGGTGCTGAGGTTCTCGTAAGCGTGCTCCGCAGCCTGCTCTACGGTCTTCCCGATGCCGCTCATAACCAGTAAGTAATTCCCGGCCGACACCATCAGCGGCATTTCCTTCAATTTGCCCTTTTCCAGGTCAGGCCCAGTTCCTGCCATTAGACTCACTGGGTGGAAGAAGTAGCGATTCTTTTCGTCCACGCCCCAGACTGGGAAGCCGCACATCAGCTCCCGTGACATGGTGCTGTAAGGAAAGTCCTTCATCGCGGCCAAGACCCCCACTGCAATTTCTTGATGCGGTTCAAAGGTGTCCAGTCCCATGAGCGAATCCTTCATCCACTGGGCTGCATTTTTGTGAATCACCTGCTGGATGAAGAACAGCGGCCAGCCCATGCGCGAAGTAAACTCCAGTGGCCAAGGGTTGCCTTTCTTGTCAATGATAACTGCCACGTCGATGTAGCCAGTGTAGCCCTGCCGAATCAGCTCAGCCTCAATAGGAGCAAGCACCAACTGGAAGAGTCGTGACTCGGAGGCAGGTACATAGCGCATCACTGTATTACCACACCATAAGGGTTTCCCGTTGCGTCTGACATAAAGCACATGGCTAGGCACTGTTGCACAATAGACTTTGCCCTCATAGTACTCAGAAAACTTGTCTCGCTTATCCAACCAACTTCTCAACTTTTGCACGCGCTCCAGCACCTCATAAGCATCCCTGCGCTGAATAATCGCATGACCATCAGGGGCAATTGTACACTGCCCACGCCAGTCGCGCTTTTTAAGCACCCCCACTCGACCGATTTTCAGCAGTAACTCCTGCACATCCCCAGCAAGCTCCCTGTTACAAGTATAGAAAATCCTGAAGCCTGCGTCTTGCGTATTACCATCACCTAAAGCATACCCTTCAAGGAAAGCTCGGATTATCCGCTTACTAGAATTTTTAATATAGTCAGGGATTCGTTTTTCCCAACTTCTCCCCAAAGGGTAAAAAAGCTGAGCCACTTGAACGCTGCTAAGTACAAAACCTCGACCATTAGCTTTAAAGTCCAACCCAGTAGCTGCAAGCATGGCACTAACTTTCAGGGCCTTCTCAGGGTGGCTTTGTGCGATGCTGACTTGCGAGTGTGTGCAAGAGCCTTCTGCAATATACAACCCAACTAACCGTGCCCAAGCCTCTGCATCAAGATAAAAAGCTGGCAGCGTCGCAAAACCCAAGCCTTTTGCGTGAGTATACGCAGGGATTTCATGCAATTTGTAGTCTGTGCCTTCCCAATCCGCAGTCCGCATTACCTCATACTGAGCCTGAGTGCAGTTCTCCGCTTGAATAAACTCATACTTATCCAGTTGTTTACGTGCGGCGTCCTGCCTCTGCACATACATATTATGGTTTGGCGTGACCTTAATGTCTAAGGTTTGATTTTGCCATGTGACCATTTCACCTTTGAAGTCAAAGCTTACGACCTCGGAAGGACTGACAAACACAGTCTTACCATTTTCGAGGGAAGCTAGCTTATCTGCCATTGTCACCTCAGGCCAATACTTCCAGCCAGTGGAAGTCAAGACCTCTGTCTCCGCGTCATAGCAGCCCATCTCTCCAGTGTTAACCCCCACCTCCCCATTCATTAGCTTCTTGAACTCGAAATTCTCCAGCACATACTGACTAAACCCGTTGCGCCCGACCCAAGCTCCTACAGCCATTTCAATCCCTGGCGTGAAGTCTTGGAAAATGTACGGTATGCGCTTGCCTTCCCGTTGCCACTTTTGCAGCATGAACAGCATATCCCGACTGGATTTCGACACATAAGACAAGCTTTTGTCCTGCACATCCCCAATCGGCTTGCAGACCAAGCGCTTTTCAGGATTCGCCAGCACATAAGCCATGCCGTCTTTGTAATTCTTGAACGCAACCGAGGGCAAGCACTTAATTCCGTGCTGCTCAAAGACCTTCATCCCCAGCTCTCTGTCTATTTCCCACTGAGCGACTTCCCAAGTAGCGCCGAAAATGGGGTAGCCCTGCGCTCGATAGCCGTCCAGCTCCTTCAGATACTTGGTATTATCAGTCGTAACAATCAAATCCGCCCACTTGAGGTTCCTGCGCCAGTCCGTGACCTTGACAATCAAACCATCACCGCTAAGCGCACGGCCGCCTTTTGCTGGCGGCGACATGAAAACGCGCACGTCGTGGCCTTCCGCAGTGCAGCGCAAAGCGAAATCGAGACTTACCTCGTCAGCATCAATGATTAAAATGTTCATAGTGGATAGTTATGGCAGGGGAAGTAGCCAGTAGTTGCTTGAAGGGGGCTTGGATTTCTGTGACGTAGTCGAATGTGTCGGCTGGGAGACTTTCTTTAATTTCATCCAGTGTACTAGAGGCTAAGTAGGCTTGCATTTCATCAAGCCATATTGCTGCATTATACCCAAAATCTGATAGCCACGATTGTAAACGCAGGCACGCCACAAAGTGTTCCTTGGAGAAGACCTGCAAGAGGTCATTGGCTTGCTGGCGATACTCCACTGACAAGCAGTAATACGCATGAGCAAGTTCATGCTCCAGCACATCTACTGCCCCATCCTTTTCCAGCATGATGATGTAAGCAATGTCAGGAAAGTCCATCAAGGCCACATCCACCAGCGCACAGAATTTACTCTCCAGCTCAGTGCGCAGTCGCTCGGGAAAGGCCTTGCGCCATTCGTGGAACTGGATGAGGGAGAAGTTAAATCCGTCCCACTCCTGATAGGATTCCAGCCCGACCAGCCGCTCAAAAGTTTCCATTGTGAAGAACTTTCCGACAATTTCCTTGTGCTGACTCTCGTGAAACTCCTCCATGCGACAGACAGTTTCGCCCATGAGTTCACGCGAAGGGAAGGTAACAGCTAAAATCACGCATCAACCCCGAAGAGGCTGCGAACCTTAGCTGCGTAAGTCCGCAGAGTGGTGGAGATGTCTGCGCTTGTCGCCACAACGCCAGCCTCCAATTGCTGGGCGAGTGTTTCCACCTCTCCAAGGGCGCTCAGATGCGGGGCGATGGACGCGAGCTGGCCCTCAAGCGCCAAAACCGCAGTCTCCGCAGCAGCTTTATCGGATTGATATTTCGCATCAAGGTCGGCTACGGCCTGTTTTGCCGCTGCGAGGTCAGTTTGAAGTGACATTGGAAGCTCCTGAAGTGGTTGAATTGGAAGTAACACTGGTGATATTACCCGAAATTGGGGGAAGTGAACAAGTCTGTGACTGGGTTGTAGGCGTCACCGATGCCAGCGTATTTGCCGCGATAGGCGCCAGCGTAGTTGGTCAGAATGTACTGAAGTTGTCCAAGAGTGACATTTACGCCTTGCAAAGCAATTGGAAGCCCATCAGTCGGACAGATAGTTGCATTGGTCGGCACGACAATGACCTCAAGCACATTGCCGCCACCATCAATTAAAGCTGCGTTGCTCATTATGAAACCCTTGTGAATGTGCCAGAAGCTGTGAATGTGTGGACGGTGTAGCTGCCGTTGGTTGTGATAGTGCCACCTGTGCAGACCATTGAGCCTGTGAGGTAAGTCACCTCTACGACAC